>MAAC01009426.1_pt1 | contig 27535 bp, 19 predicted proteins | sample 1115981 | NCBI WGS metagenome assembly MAAC01 (sample SAMN04961126, study PRJNA320927) | seawater metagenome | isolation source: sample BD02T64 sea water enriched with oil for 64 days | place: USA:Gulf of Mexico | collected 2013-07-27
GGCCTTTACGCCGGAATTGCCAATTTCACGTGTTAACATATCACCGCTCATATCAGTATTCTCCGCTCAGCGTTTCAAGCACGCCGTTTGCTGTTGCTTCGTCGACGACCAGCGCCTTCAGGTGATGCCCGCGCAGCGCCGACGCGATTGGCGCAGCCTTGCTTGCCCCGGAAGCCACCCCCATTGTGAGCGGCACGCCGGCCAGTTCCGCCGGGCTCAACCCGACAAGGCGCGAATTCAGATCGTAGTCGCAGACGTTGCCGTCTTTATCCATCAGATGGGCCAGCAGTTCCCCGACAGCGCCAGCACGATTGATTTCATCCCGATCGCCCTTGGGCGTCGGATGAAGATCGTAATAAGTGGAATCCTCCGAAAGGATGGACCCGACACCGACAATGGCAAGCGTGGCCTGCCGGGCCCGGTCAAGCACCTCGTTGACCGAGCGCATGGCCATCAGCATGTCTTTCTGTTCGACCGTTTCGGCAAACAGCGGCGCGTGAATCTGGTAAGCCCGTCCACCAAGTTTTTCTGCCAGTTGCGTCGCCACATGGTTCACATCTGTATAATGTTTGCCTTGCACACAGCCTGTCGCCGGAACGACTTCGATGTCGTATGTGCGCTCGGGGTTAAGCCCTTCGACCACCGCGCTCACGCCCTTGCCGCCTGTGATGCAGATCGTGTCGCCATCTTTCAGGTTCTTCAACAGAAGGTCCGCCGCCGCGCCTCCAACATTTTGCAACACCACGTCCGGATTGTCCGATACAGTGGGGGTCACCAACACATCGTTGATTTCAGCAAGTTCCTTGATCCGCGTTTCCAGATCAAAAAGTGGTTGGAAGGGTGTGCGAATGATTATTTCGACCATGCCCAACTCGCGGCCCTGCTTGATCAATCTGTTCACTTTGGCCGAAGAGAGGCCCAGCTCAGCGGCAATCCGGGATTGGAGGCGACCCTCTTCGTAGTAGAGGGTGAGGACACGCGCCATGAGTCGCATGCTCTCGAACTCTGCTCTGCTTGTAATCACGACGCCGTTTCCTTTCGGCTGATGAGGTGGTTTGATGCAGCGGCAGCAAGCAGCACTGCACCGAGAACCAGGGTTTGGTAATAGGCTGGCACGACAGTCAACATCCCTACCGTCAGCGCCATGATGATTAGTGCGCCAACAAATGACCGCAAGACTCTGCCTTCGCCTCCACTGAACGCGGTGCCGCCAAGCAGGACCACGAGGATAGCGGTGAGCTCCATGCCATCGCCAGAAAGGGGGTCGCCCAGCGACATGAAGCTAGACCGGGCGATGCCTGCAAGCGCCGCCGACACACCGACTATCACGTATAGCAAAATGACGATTTTTCCGGTGTTGATCCCCGACAGTTTCGCGGCTGTAGGGTTGCCGCCTGTTGCCGCTGCGTATTTTCCTAGCAAAGTGCGGTTCTGCGCGATGACAAGAACGAGCGTGACGGCGACAGCGACCCAGAAGGCCATAGGCAAGTTCAGAAGCGTTCCTTCTCTGCCATAGGAGTTGAACCAACCGGGCATCTTCTGACCGCCACCCGACTTGATCGCCGATACCCCGTCCTGGACAAGCAGCAGCGCCATGCCCTTGAAAAGACTGAGCGTGATCAACGTTGCAATTACGGGGGTAATCTTGAGCCTGACGACCAGGAAACCATTGAACGCTCCGAGCCCGGCACCTGCCACCATCGTGATGGCAAAGGCCGCAAGGAACGGAACGCCGTTGATCGCCAACAAGGCGTAGATTACGGCACTCAGGCTCATCGTGCTCCCCACCGAGAGGTCGATGTAGCCCGAGACCATTAGCAGCGTGAAGGCACCCGCGAGTGTGAGCAGCGGTGCCGACACCCTGAGGATGTTGATGATGCTCTTCTCGTTCAGGAAGTTGCCACGCTCAAACAGATCGAACTTGTCGAGATTCGCGACACTCAACAAAGCGACGACTGCCACGAGTACAAAATAGATGTAATAGTTGCGCAGGAAGTGCGCGACACGGACACCTCGTGTGGCCGGGGGCTGAGCAAGAGTAGATGATTGAGACATCAAATTCACCGGTTCCTTCGGGCGAGCGCCCAGGTCTGCGTTAAGATCGCGACAAACACCGCGATAGCCTTGAGAATGTACTGCCAGTCCGGTGACAGAACCAATCCAGTCGCGGCTGAAGTCACGACGGCGAGAATTAATGCGCCGAAGAACATTCCCACCACCGAACCGAAGCCTCCTGCGATAGCGACTCCCCCGAGCAAGGCGATCACCAATGCATCGAACTCCATCAACGTGCCCCGGTTCGAATATCCGGACTTGAACTCAGAGGCCAGGAGGATTCCCACTATCCCTGCGATTGCAGAACTGAACAGGTACAGATAAGTAACGTGCCTGTCTTTATCGATTCCGGATAATCTTGCCGCGACCGCATTCGCGCCAATCCAATAGGTTAGCCGGCCAAATACCGTCTTCTTTTCGATGAAGACAGCGATGACAAGCAGGATGACCATCAAGACGACCGGGAGCTTCACCGACGCCCCAAATACCGTCAGGTTGCCGAGCATTCCGAACACGTCTGGCAGGTTCGTGTTGCGCTGTGACCCTTGAGTGATGACCTGCGCGAAGCCCCGTGCAAGCATCATCGTTCCCAGCGTCACGATGATTGACGGAATGCGGAAACGAACGACGAAAAGAGCATTCAGCGCCCCGATCGCGAGAGCACCACCCAGAGCGCATATGACTGCCAGCCAGTATGGAAAACCTAGCCCGGTTGACAGCGCGTTGGCTCCGCCCGCCGACTGGGAGAACCACACAGCAAGCACGCCCGACAGGGCAACGATCCCGCCAACAGACAAGTCGAAGTTCCCCGAAACAAGGAGGAACGTGACCCCGACACCCAGGGAGATCACCGCCCAGTTGTTGGTCACCAGATTGAGCATGTTTTGCAGTTGGAAGAAGTTCGGCACCAATATTGAGGCGAACAGAAACAGTCCGACCGCGACGGACGCGACCAGCAGCGTAATAAACGACTCGTCGCTCATGCGGCGGCGCGTATGTAACAGCGTCCTGCCAATTTTTGTGGAATCACTCATTGCACGGCCCCTCCCCGGCCACCGGTCACAACATTTAGAATATGCGCTGCGTCGACGTCGGGGCCATTGATGACTTCAGCTTCAAGAGATCCGTCGAACAGGAGGAAAATGCGATCACAGATGCCAAGCACTTCTTCAAGTTCAGATGAGAAAACAGCGACCGAATTGCCCTCGTCTGCCATGCTCCTGATAATGTCGTAGATTTCCGCTTTGGCACCGACATCCACACCACGAGTTGGCTCGTCCAGCAACAGCAGGTCCGCGTCGGCAAACAGACATTTTGCAAGCACGATTTTCTGTTGGTTTCCGCCGGAAAGCTTCTCCGCATACTTGTCGATCGAACTTGTCGCGATGTTGAGCTTGCCGACATATTCGTCAGCGGCTTCGAGCTCGACGGAAGACCTGAATACACCTCTGTTCGACAGGCGTTTCAGGTTCATGACCGGAATATTCTCCCTAATTGTAAGGCTGGTGAACAGGCCCTGCGTGCGGCGTTCTTCGGGAACCAGTGCGATACCCGCGGCGATTGCTTCCTTGGGCGAACATCCAACTTCCTTCCCCTTGAAAAGGATCGACCCGGAGACTTTATCAGCGCCGAACAAGGCCCGGGCGATCTCAGTCTTACCGGCACCGACGAGGCCATAGAAACCGACGATTTCGCCGCGGTTGATTTCAAATGACACGTCCTTGAGCAGCTTATTGGTCAGCCCTCTGGCGATGAGAACGGCCTCATTGGTGACGGCTGTGCGCGGAGTATAGTCCTGAAACACGTTGCGACCGATCATCATCTCGATCAGTTCGGACCGTCCCGCGACGTCTGACAGCGGCTTTGTAACGATGTGCTTTCCATCCCGAAGCACCGTAACGGCATCGCCAAGTTCGAATATTTCGTCAAGCTTGTGTGAGATGTAAACAACCGTCACGTCTGTCTCGCGCAAGCGGCGTATTACACCGAAGAGTCGCGCGACTTCTCGCTCAGAAAGGGCCGCTGTTGGTTCATCCATGATGATAACATTTGCCCCGGACGAAGCGGCACGGGCGATTTCGATGATCTGCTTCTGCGCGACGCTTAACGAAGAGACCCTGGCCGACGGATCGATGGAGGGCTCGATCGCAGCGAGCGTCTGGACCACCCGATCATCGAGGTCGGATTTAATCAGAAATCCAAACCGGCTCCGCTCCATCCCCAGTGTCAGGTTCTCCAAAACGGTGAGTTCATCGACGACGTGAAGCTCCTGGAATAGCGTGGCGATGCCACCTTCACGCGCGTCATGAGGGTTGCCTGGCTCATAGGCCGATCCGCGCACCTTCATGCGTCCGCTGGTTGGCTGCAAGGCACCGGTCAACATCTTGATGAGTGTCGATTTCCCTGCGCCGTTTTCTCCTACGAGACAATGGACGGTACTGCTTTCGATTGAAAAGCTCACATCGTCGACTGCCCTTACGCCGGGATAGTCCTTGGTGAGTCCCTCGACCGACAGGACGGGTGATTGCGGCTGGTCTGTCAAACTATTCTCTCCTTCAACCCGGGGCGCAACAACATGCAGGTTAACCCACTACACGGCTGAATTTGTGAGTTTATTTTGTTAGCAGCTTGCGGGGGCGGACAAGTCCACACCCAGGGGCCGCTGGCGCTTTAAATACCTGGCGATCAGATCAGGGACATGCCCTTATTCAGATAGCGACCGCCAGGTAAGTGTTTAAGATTACTCGCCGAACTGAGCCGCGAGCCAGGTCTTTGCTTCGTCCTGAGGCATGGTCCAATACGAAATGGTGTAGGCCTTGTAGAAAAACTCCTCGGCCGGGGCTGTCGCAGCTGCAACATTACCGTTTACCACATCCATAATCAGATCGATGCGCCCTTGTGCCGTCTCGATCGGTGGGAGGCCCATCGAAATCTTGAGGCTGGAATTCGGGTCATAAACCTGCTCGAACTCGACAGTGTCAAAATCAACACTGGCCACAATCTCGGTCAAAGGCTTGCCATCGTCAAACTTGCCCCGGCCAAGCTGAGAAAGGCCTGCCATAGTGCCGACGGTAAGAGACGAAGACTCGGAGTAGATGAGGTTTACTTCTGGCCGCTGCGTCAACAGATCAACGATGATCTGCTTCGCCGCTTCCTGTCCGACACTTGAGTCCAGAGCGCCCAGGTTCTCGGCACCCGGATCGATGGACAGGACACCCGCAGCGAACGGAGCGGTGCGCCCGGAGTTTACTTCAGTATGGTTTGGCCATCCAAGCTGGACCATGACAATCGGCGTGTCCGGATGTGCTTCTTTCCAGGCCGTCGCCATCTGCGCGCCCATCTCGAACGAAACACCGGCCTCATCGCTGCGCGCCGTCGGAATACCTGTATCCGTGATCGGGCTGAAGAATGATGTCATTACGATACCGTCATCGAGCGCGTCTTTAACACCGGGCGTGGCTGCTTCCGCGTCCCAGATATGCAGGGTCGCGGCGTCAAAGCCCCCGGCGACAACCTGGTCGATATTCTGTGTCATGACGGCTGAATCGGCCTGACCATCAAAGACGACAACCTCGGCACCATATTTCTCCGCAGCGTAGCGCTGCGCTTCGTCTGCCTGAGCCTGGTGGAACACGTTCGACAGGTTGGATACAAAGAACGCAATCCGCTTTCCGTCTTGCGCCATGGCGCCACCACTTGCTGCCGCGATCATCGACGCGGCCACAAGCCCCGTCACAAACATTCTCTTCCGTATCAACATATTTCATCACTCCCTTTGCTGTAGACCGAGCCGGGCCACATGACCTGATGGCCCTTCTTCAACTGCAATCAACCACAATCAACAGACATAGTGGATGAATTTTATTGCAGTGCGTGACAGATCTTTCGCATGAATGAAATAAATGTCAAGAAGCGAATTTTATTTCATTCACTTTTCGTTGTGAGGCCGCCGGTCAGCAATCCGCACGAAGCTGGCCAGAACGTCCGGTTGCTCGCAGCAACGCGCGGGGAATCCTCGGCCCACCGGATGATTTCAAACTTCATTCCTGCAGGACTTTGTTGTCCGGCACAGACGGGTCCCCGGACGTATCCGATGCAATTCTCGACAAGTTTTATGTTGGCACCAGGGACCAGACGACGCAGGCCTTATGCCTCGGGTAGAAACAAGTCACAAAATTCTGCATCCACATCCTGCCTTTAGTATAGCCGGGCCTCGTTCGCCCCTGCCCGCTCTGTGCGCCGATCACCCCGTATAGTTGGGCGGCGGACAGGGCGGATAGCAGATTTAAAACTTTGAAGCCCACGGCGGGAAACGGCCCTTTGCTGCCGTTTAAGAAGAAGTTTGACCATACTTTAGTATTCCGCAATGCGGACATTCACGCAGATAAAATCTGATTTTTACGTCCGAACAGCAGCTCAGCCGACAGGACGAGTGATGAATTAATGTTCATTGGCTAACAACGGGTTGTGCAAGTACCCAAAGGCTACCCAACGTCAAACGACTGAAGGTACCAGAAGGTGAGAACGGCAAGAAGAAGCTGTTGGCAGAACAAATGCTGGATGTTGCGGCAATGAAAGAACTGCTGAAAAAAAATGGTAAGGCCTGTTGTTAAGCGCGAAGCAGTCGCGCATCGACCAGTTGCTAAACTTGCGGCTTAACAGCGTATCAAACCAGAAGGCTCTGGTTCAGGCTGGATGACAATTCAGCGGTAGGTCAGAGGGACTACAGTTTATACGAGATACAATACCGTGGGCACGACGATAACCTCTGGCAGGCAGTCACCAATAACACCGGTATCCAGGTTGGCAACCTGTTGACAGTGATAATCCATCAGTACTGTTGAAGCCAATCCCTCTGGCGATGGCAACACAACCACAAGGGTTTTACCGTCGTTTGAAGACAAAGTGAGGATGCGCGCACCTTCTTTTTCTTGGGCATCACCCTGTAACGCCCAACCACCTATGTTCATCAGGCCAAACAAATTACCGATAACACGGCTGCCAATTTTTTGATTAAACCTGCGGTCAACCAGACCCGAGCGCACAAAATATCCGCGATCAATATCGTCGAAAGTGTCCAAGATTACTTCAACATTCGCAACACCGATCCCGGCAATTGCGGTCTCAGCAACACGATTGATGTTAGCTGCATCGTCCAGCAACATTTCGGCGGAATTGCCTGTTGTTGTTTTGACGTAAAGACAAGCAACTCTATCCAGGCATTTGCCAATTTGGCTAGCTGTCAGTGCTGCCTGAGCAGGGTTTTGGTCACGTTCAACATTGAAAATGACGCCGGCGATGGCTTTGGTGCCATCATGCGCATCAAAAAACTCGGCAAGTTCATCCGCTTCTTCAAAAACGAAGCCATGGCTAATCATATGATAATAGCGTCCGGTAAATTTGGTTGTGTCCTTACGATTGACGCGTGAAAGATACACCCGTATCGATGTGTCGCGCGTCAGATCTGCGATTTCGCCAATCAGACGCTCTCCGTTTTCCCAATTGATGACGATCTCAAGACGGTCGACCAGTGCCGCATTTTCTTTCAAAATTTTGCAGGCCGCCGGTGAGGGCATGCCGTAACAATAAACCTGAAACAAGTGGCCAACGCCGTTCATGACTTTCATACGTTGGCGCACTTTATCATCGGTTAGGTCTTGCAAGGGTACCCGCATCAGGCGCATCCCCATTTCCCATAATGCCAGCACCGGATAGTCATTGCGTATTATCTTGCGTTCGAATTCATCGATGCAGCCCGACGGTGAAATCTGCAGTTCCTCAGCCCATGGATGACGCATATCTATGCCGACGGAAGCTACATTGCTTTGCTTGGGGTGGGGTGTAGAGATACGTTTCATTGGTGGTGAAAGTTTGCCCCCCGGTTCCAGCGTTCGGCCATGAGAACGGATATTTTCTACGACATGACCGTGTTCATAGACACGAACGATTGAATAACCGAGTTTTGGCACATCATTTCGGCCAAATTGATCACCGGGCTCAACGCGTAACATTTCACTGTAATCATGACGCACAAACGTCGTCGACGGCAGGTGATAAAATTCAGTTTCCCCGTGTAGATTGTACCAAAAGTTATGAACATGCCCGCAAAATAAGGCTTCCGGGCTGTGTTCTTTGATCAGGCCCAGCAGCCACGATCGGCCCGGTTCATCGATGTTCTCATAAGTTCCATTTTCATCGGCATTGGAAACAAAGGGAGGATAGTGGATATAGATAAACGTGCGTTTGTCGGCATTTTCGGCTAATTCAGCCTCCAGCCATTTCCTTTGTGTCTCTTCGACAGCAAGGCCGGAATTGATGATCTGGGCATTAATCACGACCATGTGTAAGCCATTGGAAGAGAAGGCATAATAATGGTCGCCATAATGGCTTTCGTATAGTGCCAGGCTTTCTTCGTTGACAGTGCCTGCCGGCATCCACGAAACTTGTTTGTCACCTACATCATGGTTGCCGGGAACCAGATGCAATGGCATTTTCAAATCAGCGACCAGTGCTTTGAAATGCCTGACCGCGTCGCCATAAGACGGCGCTTCGGGTACCGGATTGACCATATCACCCAAGTGGATAACAAATTCCGGATCAATCTGATTTAATTCGGCGACAACCTGGCGTGTGCGGGCGTTGGCCAGCGCATTACACGCGTAGGACGAGGATGAGTAATTCTCTTCTTGATTCACATGCGTATCTGAAATCACCGCAAAGGTGACCAAGTGTTTTCCATATTTACCCATATGCCGTAATTCTCCATATCTGTCCTGTCTCATTAACAACGCAAAAATATTCTGTATAACTCTATTTTTATCATGTATTATTTGTTTTCCAAATACATAGAGATATTGACAATGCACTTCACTTACACCCATTTGCGGGTCTTCCGTGCCGTGATGATTTACGGAGGCGCCACCAAGGCGGCCTTGGAGGTCAATATCACCCAGTCGTCAGTGAGCCGAATCCTGAAAGAGTTTGAGGCAAGTGTTGGGTTTCGTCTGTTTGACAGGGAACATTCCGGCCTGCGACCGACCCGCGAAGCCGAGCAGCTGTTCAAGGACGTGCAGCGGGCTTATGCTACATTCACTGAGGTAAAACAGACAGCGCAATCCATCCTGAACAATGAGGCGGGAACTTTGCGTGTTGCCGCGTTGGACGTCTATGTGGATGGATTTATCTCTCGCAGTGTCTCTGATTTTATGACCAAGTTTCCAGGCGTGAATATTCAAATAGTTGCTGCTTCAAAATCGGAAATTGAAAAACTGGTCGCAACAGAACAAATGGATTTGGGCGTCACCAATTTGCCCGCGACTTCGGAATTGATCAGGGTGCGTCATACGGTGAAGCGCGCTGCTGTGGTTATTTTCCCCATAGAGCATGCATTGCGTGGTAAAAGGAAAATTACTTTATCCGATCTTGCTGACGGCCAGTTGATCAACCAGCATTCAGCCCCTTTGCGTACTTTGTTAGATATGCGGTTTCACGAGCAGAATTTGGAATCAAAAGTGCGCATTGAGATGGAATCCCAACGTGCAATCGTCAATATCGTCAGCAGAGGTGGCGGGATTGGTGTTGTTGATCCAGACATCCTTACCGACCAAGACCGCAGCCAAATATGCACCCAGCCTCTGACGCCGCCCCTTGAATGGTCACTTGCTGTTGTCAGTGCCAAAAGAACGGCGACGTCGCAAATCGCAGATGCGTTTCTAGATTGGTTGATCAGCCAGAATTTTTAAGGCTTGGTAAATTACCTTGCAGTGAGTAAATTATTGTCTGACTTCCGTGCTTTTGGGAAAATCTGAATGTGAGCGATATCTGATCTGCGATTTCAGTTGGGAACCTTACTCATACATTGAGTATAAATATCCGTTCTTAGAGAGGCGTACGGTCGTGCCTCAATACGCCCGAGGACTGGATAATAGCACCGGTCGAAAAATCCTTCATGACACCGGCGATCGCGGCAAGATTCTCAGGTGCACAAAATATGTATCGATCGGCCTTAAGAAGATCGTTGGGTCCGGCCTGATCGGCAGCTTTGAGAATGGTCGGCGCTTCGTCCCGTGCGGCCAAAGCGGCAGCTTCGGCCATCTGCCGGCTACCTCCTGTCTTCGAATGATAGACAATTAGAAGTTCAACCATTTCCGCAAATTTCTACCACCGTCCTCGAATGATGGCTAAATGTTTTACTGTGGGTAAGGCAAATTCAATATTCGATGAATTGGAAGTATGGCTGCAAGATCAATTACTCAAACTATCTGGAAAACGTCATTAGCGAATGCAATCTGCTATGCACACACCCGCATGAAACATATAAGTGGATACGAAAGTCCGCTTCGCCTCGAAAGTCATAGGCTACGGCCATGCGCAGCGAACTTCCGCTTCCCGCCCTTTTCGTCAAAATGTGCCTAGTGCAGCAATCGGACCACTTCCCTCTGCCATAGGAAATATTCAAATTAGCGGTTATTGAGTAGATGCAGTCGGATACATCACAGCAAGCGGGGCTCACGGCGACCAACTGTTACCAGTCAGCACTGGGTTTCCGGAAAGTTTCAGAGATTGTGAAATACAAAAAATCGACGAAATTCAGCATCCTACTGCGTTTCGTCTGTTTGCCGGAAAATCCGGCACCTGGCCTTTGGTTTACTTACGCAAATTATTCCGACGGCCGATCGTCAGAGAGTTACTTAACTACTGTACGTTTGCATGCACCGTAGCAGCCAGCTCCGCCGCGGTTGAATACGCAAACCCAATCTGAGCTTCCAGAACCGGATTAAACTCTGCCTGTTTAAACCCGATGCGCGGTGCCCATCGCGCCAGTACCTCTGCAGATACAATTCCTTAGTCTGCAGTTCCCTGAAGCACCGAAGCACCGAAACATTGATGTCCTCTGAACCCGCGCTTGGAATAAATTCCATACAATCGTCTCCGTCGCGCGCGCTTTGAAGTTTATCAATCACCGTTCCGATAGTTGTGGTTTTGTCGAATAGGAACTGAAGAGAGGCAATCTAAAATTCGCCAGCTTCCGCGCCATGTGAAACTAAAACAGAGAATGTTGCTGCGATCAGTTTAAAATTTGACATCAATAGACCTCCTACATCAATCCAAGAGGGCAATTTGCATCGCCAGAAATTTGAAATATGCGTAAACGCGGGTCGGAATTGGTCATATATTCAGGGTTAGGAACACAGTGCGTCATTCAATACTGACGTCTTCATCCAATTCAATTCTCACGACATCGTCGCGCTGTGACAGTAGGTAAATCAATTTTACTGTCAGGTCGGTCGCTACCATATTCAGCTCCGGAATTGGTTCTGCAACCCGAACATCCATGCTCTGCAGGAGCGCGAATAAATCACTGCATTCCGGCTGGCAGATCACAATAACCGGATGCAGTCCGGTTGGATCGATGCCAATATGTTCTTTCAGCTTGTTATCTAGTTTTTCCATCAAGAATTCCCGATCCTCGCGTGCACCACAAATGAGACGGCAATGACAGCAACTGCCTGTTTGATTGTCACTCCGGAACTCCGCCTATGCGCTGTGGATCATAACACATTCCAGTGCGAAATGACGCCCGCAGGCGCCATTTCATATTCATGTCAGCGTACGGCGCGATATGCGTTTACCAGACCAAAGCCAAAGGCTATGTCCCGCCCAGTTGGGGCAAGATCTGATGCAGTACGCCACATATGAACCCGGATGCGATCACCATGCCAGGACGGATGGCGCCGCTTGATCAGAGCAGCGACGCCTGCCACATGTGGCGACGCCATCGAGGTGCCGCTCAGTCGGCGATAAGTGTTGGGCGGATAAGTGGACCAGACATTGACGCCAGGTGCGGTAACTTCCACTTGGGGGCCAAAGCACGAAAAAGGTGCACGCCGCCGCTTACAATCTACTGCCGAGACCGCCATAAAGGAAGGACAACGAGCCGGATTACCAACCGGGCCATTGTTGTTTCCGGCCGCCGCTACAGCAAGAATTCCGCGGCTGCGCATCAAACGCCCGGCTCGCTCATAAGCACGGCTGTACTGACGCGGATCGTGAGTGTTTGATCGGCTTCCAAGGCTCAGATTGGCAATATGCATCCGCGCGCGATAGCACCAGACCAAGCCGCCGAGAATCCAGCTTGAGCGACCTGACCCCTGGCGGTTCAAAACCTTCACCCCATAGAGTCGGGCATGCGGGCCAACGCCGACGACGCCGCGGTTGTTACGCAACGCGGCAATAGTACCCGCGACATGGGTGCCGTGGCCGTGATCGTCAGCCCAGGACCTCACGCCAGGTACAAAACTGGCTCCCCCATAGACACGCAAGTCTGGATGGCGCGGAGCAATCCCTGTGTCGACGACCGCGACCCGCGCACCTGCACCTGTAGAATAACGCCAGGCGTAAGGCACATAAATGATCCGCAGGCCGCAGGTTATATAGTCACGGATTGCACGCGCTGCTTCGCTGTCCAGCGCTACGCCGTTCCTCACAAGCAGCTTATTGATCATCTCTTCACTGACATCAGTCGCCTGATTGTCGGTTAATTGTGTCAGTGCGCACTTGATTATGCAGCGGATCAGAGCCGCGAGCTTTTCTTTAGGAATTCCGGCCGCGTCTCCGGTTGATGCAACGATGGGATCACCGACAGCAGAGAGAGCGAAAACCTGCCCAGCCTCGTCGAAATCAATCTCATCGTCAAATTCCGGAATCACCTGACTGGCACGCTCTGCTGCAATCAGCAATTGTTCATCCGTCGCGATCTCACCGTTTTCGATGTCCATCTGCGCAGCATCAACCTCTTCGGATGCTTCGGGGTCTTCATCGGCAACATCGTCGGGGTGGGATTCCTCATCGCCGGTTTCCGACACATGTGCCCATACGTCCTCTTCAACAGCGGCCACGCCTTTGCGTTTGCTCAGATCGCTTGCCTCTTTATCCGTCAAGTCAACGGTGACCGTGCCAATTTCTTCGGTGGTCAGTGCAGCGGTTTCATCGATATCGCCGGTTCCCATCAGGGTCGAAACAGATTCAAGCGCTGAGACATCGCTCCGCACACTTGTGACCTGCTCCATTCCCGCCTCAGCGGCAGAAAGATCTTCATCAAGGACAACAATACGGGGGGTTCTTTTGGACGCCATGTCGATCTCCTATTCATAACTTTAAAGAAACAGGGGCTCGAGAAAACCGAGCGCCCGGGAGGTGCGTTCCAAGTCACCCGCTGGGAGTTGAAATAACCTGTTGCTGAAAATGTCTTTGCCGTGCCGGACAACTCAGAACGCAGGAGGAATATGTCCTGGGTTCATCAATGGTGCGAAAAGGCAGCGTGAATGTTGCGTGAGTTTTGCAGGCGCACTCATTTCGAGGCCAAAACCGAGCGAATTCCGGCAAAAAAACACCGCCGCACCCGCGGTGCGGCGGTGTTTTGCCCCTATTGGCGCATCAGCCCAGAATTTGGCTTATCGCTGCCTCGGTGTCGACAAGCCCGCTGCCGAAGAAATTCTCAAACGTTTCGGCTTCTTCTCCGTCTGAATTCATGCTGTCGGTCTTAAGCGAAATATCACCCTGCATGGTTGGCATTGTCCGTCGCGCTGTGCTCGCCAGCAATCCCTTAATATCACAGCTATCACGCAGAGTTCCACGGGTTGCAGAGCTTCGTTCAGCACGACGGATTAGCGCAATCACTCCCCCCACCAGAGCACACGCACCGGACGTGCCTCCAAACTGCGTATACAAACCAACTTTTTCTGTTTTGTCGGCGCCGTTCCAGTGATCATCAACACTCAATCCGCCGGTATCATATCCAAAAGCACCCGCAATATCTGTGCTCAAAAGTGCTTTTTGACTGTAGCTGATCTGCTGCGCGTCAACCGGCATAAGATAGTCCGATTTTTTTAGCTGAGACTTGGTGCCGCGAAGCTGGTGCCGGTTAAAAACTTCCATATCATCAGATGGTGCGACCAGCGTCAGACCTTCGCCATAGTTCGAATAACCCGCACGATACCCATTCGCGCTAAGTGCGCCGACCGCGATAATACCGTTTTCGCGGTTCGCCAGGCTGGCCGGATAGTTTAGCTGACTTTCCCCGTCATTGCCGGCCGCACAAACGATAGGAATGTGTTTGCTGATCGCAATAAATAGCGACTTGACCACGCGCCAAAGCCTTTGCCCGGTAATGGATTGCTGCGCGGATGCGGTATCGATTTCCGAAGTGTTCTCGCTGAGAACATCTATACGGTGCAGGAGATCGGCGGCTTCGTGATTGCTCCAGCTTTCGAGTTCTGCCTTGAAATCCTCTTTGGGACTGATTGCTGATGCATCAGGGTCCGGCAGCCCGCGCGGCAACACGATGACGTCTGGCGACTGAGCCCAAGCGTATAGCAGCGCTGCGACAAACTGCAGCGGGTCATTGTCAAAACCGGTACGTACTGAGATTAGACGCGAGAAAGGGTCAACTCCAAAATAAGGGAGCACTCCGGGAGTGGGTTGTTTTTCTGAGTCGTTACATATTTCAGGGCCACCGACGATCAGGCCGCTGACTGCCGTCCCGTGCGATGCAAAGAGCCCCTCTACATCACCGTGCCCGCGCACCTCCCCCCAGGAAGCGATGAGATACCGGACAATTTCCTGAAACAGGGCATTGTCCCTGGCAGAAAGCTCTTCAAGGCTGATATCGCTGATGTCGAGATCCGCGAAATATTGCGCTTTATCTGATACCCGTTCCTGATCACCCCGCACCAGCCGGGCGCCAAAAGGTGTGCCGGTAAAATCAATTGAACGGTCCGCATCAACGCGACCGATCAGGTTCGGATGAGAAAAGCTGCATCCGACATCGATTAACACAACGGTAGAAGGAAGTTGCTTGCCCTTCTCGTTTATCCGGTCCCATAGAGTGTCAGAGACATTTATTCCCTGGCTGTCACAAGAGATCACCCCAAGTGAAACCAAATGCCAGAGATAATAGTATTTTGATTGTTCGGGCATTTCGTCGACGATTTTCATCCTACTCATCTCCTGTGTCATTAAATCAAATCCATTCTTGCTGAACCGCCTGATAACGGTCCGAGAATGCTTCGGCTAATAGCGGCGCAAAGCGTCGGGCGAGCGTCTTCCCGGCAGCCGTATCGCTGGGGTAGTGAAGACCCGCCCATTCCCGGTTCTGGGCAACATTGAGTGCGGCCTCAGACAAGACTTGTGTCGCCGGGTGTTCAGGCAGGATGGTGTTAAAAGCAAAAGCAATGGTGTGACACTGGAAGGAGTGGTTGCTGGGATAGGCCTCATGCGCAGGGTTGGGCAATAGCGGCAGCAGGCGCGGCTCGAACTGATTGGGTCGCAGCCGGCCAAACATGTTCTTGTAATACAGACCGATATATTCGGTGACGGTCAGCAGCTCCAGAAACAAGGCTTCGGTGATGACGAACCCCGCCAACCCGTCAATGCCGAGCGGTCTGGTGAAATTACTCAGATCCAGCGTCGCTTCGCGTATGATATCCGGCGTGCGCAGCCGCCGCTCTTTAACATTTTGCTGCATTGCCAGGAGAAGGCTGGTCTCGAACCTGCTGTGATCCGGTCCGGGCGGCGGCGGAATCACGATATTTGTCCATTCGCCCGGCAATTTCTTTTGCATGTCCCCTGTCCCGGCCCGGTGAAGCCGGAGCAGCGCTTCTGTCGGCATCAGGGCGCCATTCGTGCCCTGGACACCTGGTGACTGCCCCTTGTTTTTATTTTTGTTCTTATTCTTATTCTTATTCTTATTCTTATTTTTGTTGAGAACGGATTTGTTGAACGTGTTTTTGTTCAGCACCATCCGAACTGCGCTTACGCCGCCGCTTCCGCCGGTTCCGCCGGTTCCTGTGCGATGTTCGACCGAAACTTCTGCGATCTCATTGGTTGCGCTGTCAAATTTCAGACCATCCCTGTCAACAAAGATCTGACCATTACTCAAAAATTCGGCAATATTCTTGCACAAATGCGGTGTGGTTGTCCTGTCTTTCATGAGATTATCCTCCAGTTGAAAATGACTTGGCGCAAATCAGGTAATCAGTGTCGGCCGAAACCTGCCTTACGAAGACCCAGCAAGAACCGTCGTCCACCTTCGGTTGTCAGACCCGGATAACCCGAGCCGCGCAAAACATCGGTTGAAAAATCCGGCTCAACATCAATCAGGCGCTGTCGGAGCGACTCGACCATCTGAACGTTGCCAAGATGTGCGTGGCAAGAGATCAGATAACGCAGGATCGAATTGAATTTGGGGCGCTGAACCATCGCGCGTTCACCCGCTGCAACAGAACCTTTATGATCTCCTGCAAGCGCTGCGGCTATGCATTTGGTTGTGTCAAAATAATAGCTAAACGGTGTATTCGCTCCCAAGTGCTGTGCCCATGAGGCCATCGCAAGAGATTTTTTCTCCTGTCCGGTATAGGCGTGCAGCATGGCATACAGATCCCATCCGATGGTTTGTTCCGGATCTGCTTTCAGGGCGCGCTCAAACAGCGAAGCTGCCATGTCGTATTCGCAGAAGAGATAAGAATGGATATGTGCGGCAAGCGACAGAACCAAAGGATCAAACTCGTCTTCTTCGAGCGCCCGGGTTGCATAGTATTGCGCCTCGGAAATCTGCGCGGCGGCGTCGGGCGTGAACCTTTGGCCCACCTGAAAGGATTTGGCAAAGGCCATCCAGGCATAGATCTGGGCACTCGGCTGTTGCTTCAACAACGTTGCGAGTGTTTCCTCAGCAGTATTCAGGTCACTGGCCGAAAGTCTGAATATCTGATTGATACACCCGATCAGCTGGCCGGCACCGGCCATCTGCACGTTGGTTGCAAAACGTTTCAGATGCTCGCCAATCTGATTAACGGTGCGCGACGCCAACCCGTTCAATAATGGGCAGGCCGGATCGGAAAAGACCTGATCCTCGAACGAATGACCCGCCGACCAGATTATTACACCATCAGAACCAGTCGCGATTTCGATTGTCAGCCTCACACCAGCTGCGTGTCGGATTTCAGAGATACGTACCAACAGAGGTATTTCGACACGGGAGCCGCCAAGTCCCGAATGCGGGACCGGATGGTTTTCAATTGTCCTGACAACGTTGATACGGCCCATTTCATACAGATTACGGGTCAGTTTATCAGCCAGAAGTGCGGCGCGCGCACTGCTGGCACAACTGGGAATAGCGATATCCATCGCTTGCAGGCCAATCGCCCAATTGTTCTGCCCTGCCCCCAATTTACTGGCTTCAGAAAGTCCTGACCTAACTTGCAGGTTTTGTTCCTGTACCGGATCAGGTGCGCGTGAGAGACCAAGAACATCTTCGGGGGATCCGCTTTGCCGCGAACCAGAGTTCTTTGTCAGCAGATCCGAGAAACGCCGTCCCCAGATTTGACGCTCGAGCATCAACCAGCTTTCAAATTCCGGATCACAGATATCAAACCCTTCCAGAAAATGCTCGGAAACCGTGTCCATACTAAAAGAGACAGAACAACTTTTGTGTTCGACCTGCTCTAAAAATTCGATTGCATCGACTGTGACGCGTGACAGATTTAGTGTAACTGCATATTTATCTGAGTGCAGGATGTCTTTGTGATTGGGTCCAAGGGACTTGCGGATATCCAACAAGGCCTGACGCAAGCTGGCTGAGGCCTGATCTTCACCGCGATCGCTCCAGAGTTTGTCCCGCAACCACACACGTGACCGTGAGCCACGCGGTGCCAGAGCCAGCATGGCAAGCGCAGCCTTGGACTTTTGGTTTTTAGGTGTGAGGCGAGTTCCCGCTCCATCCAGCACGCAAATAGGGCCGAAGAGAAATATGTTTAAGCAAAATTCACGCGCTTTCCCGGGGTCCATCTGGATACCTTGTGTATATTGCGTGCTTCCAGAAACTGGAAGATCTGCAATAATATCGGAAAATCGGGTTTTGTGCAAAATTGGGTGTGTGAACATCAGGGACCTGGCATTTGGGGGAACTGTTGTAAGTGAACCCACATTGCGTGCGTCACGTAAGTACAGCGTGAATTTTGTGTGAAAGACCGGCACATGTGACCCTCAGAATGCACTTAGCTGCCTTTGAAGGCGCGACCGGCGTGTTTGAACGCGGCGGCCGGAAGAGGCGTAAAGTTGATGAAGAACAAGTCAAAGAGCTGCATGTAAAAATCGGGGGGTGAACCCGCGAACGCCATGTGTTCGAGCGAGCGGGTGAGCGCTGTCGCCGACGGTTTTTTTTAAGAAAGCTCAAACCGTGGACCGGAAGGTGAGGCGCGGTTTGATTGAACGTGATCACCCTGATTTGACTGTGGGCAACACTACGACACTGAACGGCCGCACAGTGCGCTGGGCAATATCCTACCGGCGCCAGAAGTCATCTGTACCGACAAACTAATTGCCAATCATGCACTAACTTTCAATCCGGGCCACGCAAGTGGGGCTGCTCAGGGCTAGGCGTCTTCGCAAGTACGGGCTTCAAATCCCTCAATCCGATCAATTGGCAATGACAACGGGCACCAGCTTTCCTGTTCGCGCACATACCCGCCGTATTTGAGTTTTTCTTTCATCTCGGCAGATGCTGCCAGCGCTGCGCCGCGGCTGCCAAACCTCAAAACCGTTCTGAAAACACCGTCGCGGGCAAGGATCATCACTGTTCCTTGCCGGTCAGGGGCGCGCGAGGCCTGTGCAAATTCCGCCACCAGGGCTGCGATCACGCGGGCCTGAACGCCGGCCTGTCCCGGGCGTTTATCGGCTCCTGCAACCAGAATCTATTCCCCGGATTCAGGATCCAGCGACGGTGCGCTCTTTTCCAGCCTTGCGATCTGCTGTTCACCAGTTTGCACGGATTCCGCTAATAAAACTCGTGCATCCCCAAGAGAGGACACCAGCGCATTGAGCGCGCCCAATGTTTCTGGTGCGGTTTCCAGGTTTTCGATCCGGCGCTGAGCATCCGCAATAACCGCCAATGTCGCGGCGTCCTGTTCGGACTGCTCACGTCTCTTTGCAATAATCCGGTCATTGCTGATTTTTCCGCCCAGCACACTTATTTCCTCAATCGCACCACAGCGTAGAAAGTGATTGAATTTTCCCAGAATTGTTACCGGTAAATCCCGCTGCCGCGTGGCCGCGTCGATTTCATCCTCAAATGTGAAACACCGTTCGTCGCGATAGTCCCGCCTGGCATCAGCAGAAATCTGACCAATGCCAAGATCAAGGAGCAGATATGCAGGGAAAGCAGGGAAAGCAGGGAAAGCAGGGAAAGCAGTAAGTAAGGCGAATTTCAGCCACGCAGACAATTTTTCGTGAGTCGATTTAAGATTTTTGTCCACACACACCTCAAAAAAATAATTGAAGCGACGTTCCCCATGTAGCAGGCCATTTATGCCCTTTTAATTCTTCCGGATCTATGTGGCACCAATATGGGGGGCCCTAATTTGTCCGTCTTCATATGAAATCGGACATCAGAGTGGTTTGAGCATTGGAGGCACAAAACCATTATTTGATTGCATCCGTTGTCAGAAGATCTGGGTCCAGAAGCAGCATGGATCAAGCGGGTTGCCGGTTCCGCACATCCGTTTGTACGCGTTGGCACGAAGGCAGGCAAAGTGGGCCAGCTTCTGATCTTTGATCTTTCGCTAAATTTCAATTCGCGTTCCTATTCCCAGTGTTTTGGAACTGCAATGACCGCAGACTACAACAATCGATATTCACGTGCTTTTCTGATCGCTTCAGCGGTGGTTCTGGCTTCTAAACGCTTTCGGGCAGAACTCAGGCGGATTTTTAATGCACTTTCTGAAATTCCGAGCTTATTGGCTGCGGCGGTGTGTCTGTGCCCCTCGTTCAATAGCGTCAAAGCTTCGATCTGGAAGCTTGACAGTTCAGAGGCGGGCTCAGAATTCTCGTGCAGAGCAAGGGTCAGGACTTGTAGCTCTTCAATTTCCCCGTCGAAAAGTTCCCGGTCTTCCCGTGAAATGACGACAATACTGCGTGACGTGATAGGACCACAGGATGCAGCGGCCCCAAAGCACATACCGTACTCTCTCGCCTGATTGAGGATTTGAAAGGGGTCCGGAAACTTAATTTCGCTCCAGCGGGTCGAACCACATATGCTCAGCCCCCAGAAAATTATTGGGTCTCGCATTGCGAATGCATTCTCGTCGTACTTGGTTGTCCAGATCTTACTATGGGTTCGCCTAAAAAGAAGTGGTGCTGCAAAACGGATGTGCAGGTGTGCTGAATAGCCAAATGGTGAAATCAGCCGCAATCCGTTGAAAAGGCGTTCCACTTCATGCATCCTGGACACGGAAAAATACCTCGCACCACATCTGATTAAGTTGGGCGTCACTGAGCAACTCAAGTCCGTCAATACAGCGAACATCGGTCAAGGACGCAGCATTCTACTGTCTGGGCTCTTATGCGCGTTGTGAGCAACTCCAGGATCAATGATCAGCATTTTTCCATTTGGCCGGGGTTACGTAAACGATGCTATCATCAACACTGACCATCACATCGCCGTCCTGAATATTAACCTGCAGCTTCATCGAGCGACTTGCTAGTTTTCCCAGTTCGCGGGTGTCTGTCTCTGAAAAATTTATAACCTGAAGGTTATCAAACCGGGTGGTGCTGTTTTTGATCTTCTCCCACCACATCTCAGCCGTCCTGCCACCGTAACAATAGACAATCACCTCGTTGGCCTTGCCACAGGATTGACGAACAATCTTCTCGCTCGGAAGTCCCAACGCCACCCACAACTCAAGCTCGCCACTCAGGCTTTTCTGCCAAATGTCTGGCTCGTCATCCGTTGAAAGGCCCCTGGTAAGTTCCAATTGCTCATGGGCATTCAGTGCAAAAGCGAGAATACGCACCATTAACCGTTCATCCGTCTCCGAAGGATGTTTGGCAACGGTCAGTTTATGGGTCTCATAATAGTGACGATCCATATCGGAAACGGAAAGCTCAACTTTATAAATGGTGGCTTTTTGCGCCATGATTTTTCCCGGAATAGCGAAGATAAGGATGCCTAATGCGTCTGGTGACTTTGTGAAAGCAGATAAAAAAAGGCCCGCGAATAAAAGGGGTCCCTAACGGTGATTGTTCCAATCACCTGACGACAGTGATTGAGCGTCTTTGGCGTTCCATGAAATACGAGTGTGTCTACTTGCATGCCTGGAAAAGCGGATCCGACGCGAAAACTGGCGTCAAAAATGGATGGAGTTCTATAATCGTAAGCGCCCTCATTCCGCGCTTGGCGGCAAACCACCAGCCGTGGTCTGTTGGCTGAGAAATGAAACACCCCCCCTTACGGTGATGTAAACATCACCTGTCGGGCAACGGATCAGCAGGTGCAGAAAAAAGCTTAAGTCACACCAGATACTGTCCAGCAATTGGGGCGTAGCTCAATCCTAAGTAAATTTGACCCTTCCTTGCCACCGACCAACCAGTGGATAACGCTGGCTACTGACAATCTGTCACCATTTTTCCATCACCATTCATTTAGATCTTCGTAATATTTTAAGATAGCTATCTGCAGATTGAGTGGCGTCGTAAGGCGAAATTAGAAATTGCTTCATATGAATAAGCAAATCGTCAAAAGGATAGTTGCATGCAACCAGTATCGCTCATTGTCTCATCGGTGTTTTTGTTTTTCATGTCCCACGCCGCGTTCGCGAGTGAGATTGTTTTTGCCAGTCTTAACGACAACGTCCGCAAACAAGAAAAGCGTTTTTCCCAGCTGGAAGTTTACCTGGAAATGGAACTGAGTGAAGTTGGTGTCACCAACGTGACGCTGGAAGTTTTCCAGGAGCCGCGGCTCATCTCCCAGTCTCTGGAAAACGGACAGATCGATTTCTATTTTGACAGTCCGCTGATCGCCGCCCAGATCGGAGCACCGGTAGGCGCAGAGATGTTTCTACGGCGCTGGAAGCGCGGCGTTGGTGAGTATCATTCCGTCATTTTTGTGAAGTCTGACAGTGCCATTCAATCTATCGAGGATTTGCGCGGGAGCCGGATTGCCATGCAAGAGCCAACATCGACCTCCGGATACCTGTTGCCGGTTTCGATGTTGTCCGAAGCTGGCTTGCCCATATCAGAGATGAAAAATCGAATGGACGTGCCAGAGAGCAGTGCGGTCGGCTATGTATTTACCGGCGATGATAAGAACACTGCACTTTGGGTGGCCAAAGGGTACGTGGAGGCTGGCGCAACGGACAATGCAACGTTTGAGCAACTCGAGAAAGTTGCGCCGGGTCAGTACCGCAGTCTCGCCCTTAGCGTCGAAGTGCCGCGCCAGGTCATGTTGAAGCGCAAGGGGTTCGATCCAGTGGTCGCTGAAAAGGTGGCTGAGGTTCTGACATCCATGCATGAGACTGAGGAGGGTCGGAATATTCTGCGAAAATTTAATAAGACCACTCAGTTTAATCGCTTCCAGGAGGGTCCAGAGGCGACGATGGCGCCGCTGCTGGAAATTCTGAAAACACTGGAAGGTGTCGACCTGAATTAATGGCAGGCACTTCGCAAGAAATTCCGATGCGGCAGCGTCGCATGTGGCCACGCTCAATTCTGCGGGGCTGGCGATTCAAGCTTTCCGTATCAATCGGATTGCTTGTCGCCCTTTTTGTAAGCTTACTGATATATATCAATGCCGCGACACAGCTTGAGTTTGTTCAGAAGCGATATTTGGACGGCGCAACAAGCTTGGGCACCATCGTACGCGAGGTGTCTCTGCCATATCTTGTGGAAGACCGCCCGGCTGAGTTGGACATCATCTATGAAGAATGGTCAGAGCAACCCAATGTCCTTACTCTGGAGTTCATTGACGCGGACAATTTTCTGCTTGTGACCGGAGCATCAAGCGGTGGTGAACAGTTTCTCACTAAAATTAGTGACCCATTGGTAAGTCGGGCCCGGGAAACAGAAACAGATATTATTGAAGAGCATGCCGATTTCTTTGCCGTGGCATTCCCTGTGACGATAGGGACGCGCTATCTCGGGACCATTCGCCTTAAGTATGCGCGCGGTTTGGCTAATGAAGAGGTTGCGGTTGTCGTGCGGAAGAACTTGCAGCTTGGCGCTCTGATAACCGTCGCTGGACTGCTTCTCAGTATCTGGCTTGCATCCTCCCTGACGGCGCCGCTTCGAAAACTGGAAACAGCCAGCCTGCTCGCAGCCAAGGGCGATCTGTCTCAGAAGATATCAGTTCACAGCAACGATGAAGTGGGCAGCCTGGCACGATCCTTCAACGTCATGCTTGATAAGCTGAGCGAGCGGGTTGATGCTCTGGAAACAACCAAGCAGCAACTGTTTGTCTCCAAGCGCGAATTGGAGCACCAAAACGGCCTGTTGCAACAGGCCGTAGCAGAAGCGGAAGACGCGAAAACCAAAGCCGAGATCGCTGAGGCGGCAAAGTCTCATTTTGTCGCGCGTATGAGCCATGAAATCCGCACTCCGTTGAACGGTGTTCTGGGCATGACTGAACTGTTGAGTGAAACTGACATGTCTGCTGGACAGGCAGATCTTTTAAACACCATTCGCACGTCTGGGGAATCTTTACTTGCAGTGGTCAACGACATTCTGGACTTTTCTAAGATCGGCTCGGGACATATGTCGCTGCGGTCTGAAATCCTCGACTTGACCGATTTGGTCGACAGCACAGCGCAGTCGTTTGCAGCGCAGTCCAGCAAAGCCGGATTGGAGTTGGTGACGCGTGTCGCCGCTGACGTTCCGCCAAGAATTGTCGGAGATGCAATGCGTTTGAAACAGGTGCTCACAAATCTTGTGGGAAACGCCCTGAAATTCACTGACGATGGCTTCGTTCAGATATCCGCCCGTCCTCGTCAATCCGAAACAGGTGAAGCGCTGTTGCAGTTTGATATAGAGGACAGTGGCCGCGGCATTCCGACGGAAAAGCTAGCCACCCTCTTTGATGAGTTCACACAGGTCGATGTCTCGCACAGTCGCACGCATGAGGGAACGGGGCTCGGTCTGGCGATTTCGCGCGGGTTCGTGGATTTGATGGGCGGCAAGATATGGGCGCGATCAGAGGAGGGAACCGGAACGGTGTTCTCGTTTGTCATCCCGTTGGTGAAAGCCAGCAATGAGGGGGGGGAAACAGACGTCGCAAAACCGGATTTGGAGGGGCGACCGGTATGGATAGCCCTAAGATCGGGCGTCGCAGCGACGGCGCTTTCTGAGCGATTGGTAAGCTGGAATGCAGACGTGGTGATGGTTGCAGATGGAACAGATTCTGAAAAATTTGCAAAGCAAACTAAAAGTAGTCAGGCCCCGATTATTGTGATCGATCAGTCGCTGATTCAGACCTATCATCGGGAGCTTGGGGACTGGCGCGCCCGGTGGCGCCATGACCAAAGGGCTCACGTCATTGCACTAGCAGATCTGGGAAGCGTAGTTGCACGTGATGACGCAGTTGGAAAACTCGCGGATAGCGTAGCGCTGAAGCCCATATCGATGAAACAATTGGCGGAGATAGTGGCTTGGCCAAACGAGAAAACCGACAAACCGAAACAGCTCGAACTCCGGCCAGACGAGACTCAGCCCGTCAAAGCAAGAATTCTCCTGGTGGATGATAATGCAACGAACAGGAAGATTGTAGAACTGCTGCTGAAGCGGCAGGGGGTGTCATATGAAACTGCCATCAATGGTCGGGACGCGGTCACTCGATTCTCGGAATACCAACCTGATATCGTTCTGATGGATGTGAGCATGCCTGTTATGAATGGTTATGAAGCAACCCGGGCCATTCGCATGATCGAACATACAAAGGGAGAGCAGCCATGTCGGATTATTGGCCTCACGGCGCATTCCTCTTCCGAAGACCGAAAGGCGTGTCTGGAAGCTGGAATGGACGATCACATCGCCAAGCCCGTAAAGCTGGACATGTTGCGGCGTTTGATCGGGTGACTTGCCTCACGTAGCACGGTTCGAATTTGAATTTGGCAGAATTAGGTCACCCCATTTGAAGTGGTCACCCCCTAAGTTTAGGAACGCCGGGGACCACAGGGGGCTGTTCAGAGCGCCTCCCGCGCAACCAGCTGTTCGGGGCCACTGCTGCGAATGGCTGAAGAAAGCCGAAAGCGCACTAAATCAGAAATTCGGTTTGCCGACCTTCGCTGCGGTTCGCTCCGATGTCTGAGATGCGGACCAAGCTGCCGTACGCGGCTTGCGCGCCACGGTCCTGTTTCCGTTAATTGCGACATCTCTTTTCAGCAGGATCGGCGGAAAATGTGCGGCCCGCTCGAGGTTCCTGTCTCATGTTCCATTTCCCGAGTGGCCAGGATGAGCCAGAAACACGATATTATCAAATATGCCTGTTTGGCCCCCTAAACGCTGAAGTTACGGTACTCCACTTATAGACCACGTCAGTCAGGGCTTTTTTGGTGATTGGTTTGCTCAGGAAATCGTCCATTCCGGCGCTAAAGCAACGGTCGCGGTCTTCGATCATTACGTTTGCGGTCAACGCAATGATCGGGCAATGTCCAAAATTATTTTCCTGTTCCAGGCTCCGGATTGCGCGGGTGGCCTCGACGCCATCCATTTGCGGCATCTGCATATCCATCAATACGACATCCGGCCGTAGCTCGGAAAATTTGTGCAACGCTTCAAGACCGTTTTCGACGAATGTCAACGAAACAGCCGCATTCTTCAGCATAGCATTGACGATAAGCTGATTGGTCTTGTTGTCCTCTGCCACCAGGATGTTCACATGGCTGTCCTTCGCAGGAGCGGCGGCGGTCACCCAGACCTCTTGCATGGCCGTTTTTTGAGCCTGAAGTGAACGGGTAACGATGTTTCGCAGGTTTTCCAGTCGCACGGGCTTGCAAAGAAATTCGCAGCCTCCGATCTCTTTTCTGGCCGCTTCACTTATCTGCGGACTGCCTGACGTCAGGATGATCAGCGGCGTGTGCCGGTACGCGTCCATAGACCTGATGTGCCTGGCCAGCTGCTCGACTTCGGTATGGGGCAAACGGGACCCCAGGATGACAAAATCAAAACGCCCGTTTGCCGTTTCAAGTGCATCAAGCGCTTCGGCGCCGGACGACGCAAAGATTGTCGCTATATCCCACCGGTTCAGGCGATCGGACAGGTTTTTGTGGTGCGGTTTCGTATTATCGACAAACAGAATACGCAGACCGGCAAGCGCCAGATCATTTTTGCGGGCCCACGCGCGCGGCTTCGTGCTGGCGGGAAGCAACACTTCGACCGTAAAGGTCGATCCAAGATCCCGCTCTGATACAGCGGTTATCCGTCCCCCCATCAATTTGACCAGTCTGATCGAAATCGCGAGCCCCAGGCCAGTGCCTTCGAACTGCCGGTTGCGCGCGCTGTCCAACTGTTCGAACTCGTTAAAAATCTGATCGATCTGCTCCGGCGGAATGCCGATTCCTGTGTCTTTCACATCAAAGCGCAGATTATAACCATCCGGAGTTTCTGTGCCGGTCACGCCAATATCGACACTACCGTCGAGGGTGAACTTGACCGCATTTCCGGCGACATTTGTGATCACCTGCTGCAATCGCCCGGCATCGCCCATAAACATGACCGGCAAGTCCGGATCGTAGTGCAACCTGACTTCAACGGCCTTTTGTCTGGCAGTGGCCGACAGCAATGTAACGATATCCTGCAGCGCGGACTTCAGGTCAAATGGCGCAATCTCCAACGCTGTCTTGCCCGCCTCGATTTTGGAAAAACACAAAATGTCATTGATGATGGTCAGCAAGGCTGTGCCGGATTTGGAGATCGTTTCGGCATATAATTTCTGGTGTTCGTCCAGATCCGTCTCAAGGATCAGGTCCGCCATTCCGATGACGCCGTTCATCGGGGTGCGGATTTCATGGCTCATATTGGCAAGGAAATCCGACTTTGCCCGGTTCGCAATATTTGCGTTCTCTTTGGCGACCTCCAGCGCACGTTCGCGCTCGTCCCGTTCAGAAAGACTGTCTTGCAGTATCGTAACGGACCGGTCCAGCGCCCGGAACTCTTTTGAAACGAAGGGCGCAAGCGACCCGCCGTCGTGCTGCCCGCCCGACATCACCGCCGCCATCCGTTGATGGGCGCTCCGAAGCGGGCGCATGGCCAGTATATTGGTCTGAGCCAAGAACAGCGCAGACAGCACGATGACGGTCATCGCAATAGTAATGCGGGCCTGCGTTACGTTGCTCTCTATCAACGCCTGCCCCTCGGCGGTGGACCAGTCCACTTCCATAAAGCCGAATGGCTCGCCCTCGACGATGATGTCACGGACAAAATGGAGCACTGACGGCAAGGCAGAATGAGTGTCGCGTCGCCTCAGGGCAATCACATTCCCCTCATAGTCTCTGATGGTGAGCGCGTGCAGTCGGGGATTGCGCAAAAGCGCTTCTTCCATTGCGCTTTCGAGCACCGGTGTGTCCTGAATGATGATGGGCTCAATCAACAGGCCGCTGATGAGGGAAACGGTCAGATCCGCCTGAGCAAGCAAGTCAGCATTCATGCGGCTTGTCTCGGC
>MAAC01011381.1_pt1 | contig 27533 bp, 21 predicted proteins | sample 1115981 | NCBI WGS metagenome assembly MAAC01 (sample SAMN04961126, study PRJNA320927) | seawater metagenome | isolation source: sample BD02T64 sea water enriched with oil for 64 days | place: USA:Gulf of Mexico | collected 2013-07-27
AACATCGTAAATAAGCGTTCCTGCAGTGAATCCATTCACAGTACCTCCATTGATAGTAAGGTCTAACAAGTTAGCATTACTACTTGGCGCCTCTGTGAAGATTATATTGTAAACCAATACAGTAATCCCATCCTGTGCCGTAACCGTAAAGATAGTTGTGTCCGGTAATGGAAGAGCAGCTATTTGCTGAGCTACTGTACAATTAGGATCAGCAGAACTATAAGTTGCAAATGGAATGTTTGTAGTTCCATTTGGCAATTCAACATAATAATTCATAGAATCTGGAGCAAAACCTACTACAGAAACACCATCCAATTGAATATCTGACAAGTAAGCATTTGTAGACAGTTGCTCTACCTCGTAGTTAATACAGTACGTATTTACAGTGATACCATCCTCAGCAGTTACTACAACGGTAGCAGTACCAGGGATACTAACATTGGTTACTACAGCCGTTGCATTTGGATCAGTTGTTGTCGCAATAACTGATGGAGTAAATGTTGAACCAAATGGATATGTAATTGTATAACACAGTGTATCTGAGTTAAATCCAGGAACTGAACTGTTACTTACACTTAAAGATGAAAGTGTTGCATCAGTAGCAGCAGGACCTTCAGTAATGTATACTGAATAAACACTTGAGATAGTGTCGTTTTCAGCTACAACCGTTACAAAAGCAGTATCTGGTAGTGTCCCAGCCTGATCAATAGTAAGACTTGTAATGATTGGACCAGTAGCAGTTGCTGATACATTATAGCTTGTAGAACCGTAAGGTACTTCGTACGTATAATCGAATACAGCAGGATCAAATGCTACAGGAGCAGAAACCGTATTATTATTTACTTCAAGGTCAGACAATGAAGAGACATTATACTCCTCGTGTTCTTTTACTTCCCAGTTATCGAATGCGAAACCTTCAGCTGCAGCTTGCCAAGAATACGTAGAATAACGCCATCTGAAGATACAACTTGATTGACCAGGTGCATTTTGCATTAAAATAGTGTGGCTTGTCCAATCATTCGTGTTGCTCAAAGGAACAGCAGACCATGTAGACCATGTGTACCATGTATCCCCTCCATTAAAAGATCGTTGTAATCTAAAATTATGATTTGAACCAACTCTTACATAATCGAACGATATCTCAGCAGGTGCTGTATAGTCAGAGAAATCATAACATGGAGAATATAAGTAACTGTATTCGTTTAATGCGGCATTTCCTGTTAGGTTTGTAGCCCATACTTTACCATCGTTATTGTTTCCAATATTTGTAGTTGTAGGCGTACCCCATTCCCAAGAATCACTTACTCCAGTGTTGATAACACTGTACCAGTATCCATTGTTAGACTCAAATGCAGCACTATCTGCAGTCAACGTTGGTAAACTATTTAATTCAAACGATAAGTTGTTACTTGAATTATCCTGATCCTGAGCAAATACGATTTGTACAGCAATAGTGTAGGTACCTGGAAGACTCATGTCAATATCCGGTAATTGGTACAAGGTATCAGTTTGAGATGCTAATCCTGAATCAAAATTCCAGAAATCAATCCAAAGACCACTGTTGTTGAATTGGTATTGAGCAGTTGCACCATTGGCAGCTACATCAAAGTTACCGTAATTCATAATTGTTACGTAACCTGTTTCGATTCCAAGTCCACAAGAAGTTTCCAATGAATCAATAGAAGTTACCGCTAAATCATAATCCGGACATTCTTCAACAATAAAGACTTCAGATGCTTCCAGTTCCCAATAATTAGGATAAGAAGTAGTATCTAGACCATTGTCAACAGCATTACCATCATTATTAGCAATTATAATTCCCCCACAACGATTAATTTCGTAGGTTCCTCCTGACCATCCATTACCATATTGATCATAGGCATTTATTACATATGCCGTATTAGGGAATACACACACAGCATAATTATAAGTAGTATAACTGGATAGATTACCTGAACCATCCATATCACCATCTTGTCCTACAATAATATTGTTTAAGGTGTCCATAATTTCCCAGGAATCCGCAGCTCCACTTGCCTCTGTATTAATGATTACATCTATATACATATTACCTAAGTTAGTAACTGTAGATGAAGACATATCATCAGTTGACAGCGAATCACTCGACAATGCCGTTCTAACGTAGAATGCAGAATCTATTGCTGCAGAGAAATCATAATATCCATCCAATACGAATGTTGCAACACCTCCTGGATTAATTGTATCGTTGAATGTTCCTACATTGAAATAAATTGAATCATCCCAACTCAATTCAACCGGGAATCCTGTAGCAGCTTGTCCACCAAAGTTCTCGATTTCAACTTCTATCTGTACAGAGTCAGTCAGGTTACATCCTGTAAGAGCAGGAGACAAAACAGCTGTTACACCAACATTGTTTGCCCATGGTGTTACAAAATTCACCTGAAGAGCCGTATTGGTAGTATCACAAGGAATTGTCAAATAAGCCTCGTAAATGGTATTTTCAGTCAATCCACCAATTGTGAACGGATGTGCATAAGCTGTATCTGTAGGAATACTGTCATATACATCTGTAGTATCTAAAACGTCAACCAATTCAATATTCCATGAACTATCCGGACTAACGTTTAACCAGTCTAAAGTAACTGATACATCTGTTATATCAACCGTATTGAAAGTAACTGGAATAGCACAATCCGGTCCTTCTTCCCATCTCACATCATCTATGTATAAATAGTCGTAGGTAGTCGTTGGATTAAATTTAATAGCTATTCGTGTATCTGTCCCTGCATACGAAAGGAATGGTACAGTTATAGAATCGTAAGAATTACTTACTGAACCGGAATACATTGCTGTAAAAGTACTTGGATCAGTAATATCTGAAATAGTACCTACCTCAAATGGAGAAGGTGTAGAAGATGAACTTGACCTTGCCCAAAAAGTGAATATATTGGTTCCTGCAGTAATATTTGATAATTCCTGTGTAACTAATAAAATCTCTGGATTTAAATCAAACGAATTATACATCCTAAGATATTTTGTAGCGCTATAAGAAGAATAATTACTACTAGAAACATATATTCTAGCAGACGTACTTGTTGATTCTACAAGATACGTCCAACACAAAGAAGTGTCAGCTCCACTCGAAAGTTCAGTCCAATCTTTAAAAAATGCATCTATAGGAGCACAGTCTGTTTGGAATTCTATGCTAGTGCTTTCACTAACTGCATCCGGACAGTTTGTAGAAATTGTCATTTCATAAACAGTTGAAGGCTCTAATCCATCAATAGTGAAAGATGTAGTATTTACTGTATCCAACACGATTGGATAGACACCAGCAACATCTGCCATTTCAACATACCACTCTGTACCAAATGTACCAACAGTATCCATAGAAAAAGAAACTGTAGTAGTACTTGTTGAATCAATAGTTACTGATGTTGGAGGGAAACAGTTTGGTATTTCATGCCATTCAACATCATCCAAATATAAATATTCAGAACCGGAGTTAGAACCGGCAACCAATTGTATTGCTACATAGTTATCTGTACCTGAATATGTATTGAAGTTTACGGTATACTGAACATGTTGATTGGTCAACATAACTGAGTCCATTACAGTAAATGTATTTACATCTGTAGGATCTGACATAGTACCAACTCTAACAATGTTTCCATCGTTGTTAGCTTCTCTTCCATAAAATCTCAGTCGATGGTCTTGGGTATTCACTGTACTAAATTCAGGTAAAACGGCAAACTGCAATGATGTTGAAGCGTCTGCACTACTTGGATGGTAAAATCTAATATAACCAGTACCAGTATTAGCAGATGATGTACTATTAGACACTTTCACATACGAAGAAGAAGAACTTGTACTGTCAATCATATTCCAACAGTTTACCGGGTCTCCGGTACTTAAACCTTCAAAACTAGTGTAATAATCTGCTAGCGGTGCACAATCCGTTGTAAGTGAAATAGGCCCAACCCATACAGTCGAATCTGTTCCACACATGGTACGTACATAAGCGCTATAATTGGTTCCAGGAATTAAACCTGTAACTGTAAATGGTGTTCCAGTTGCTGTATGTGTAGCAACACCAGTAGGCGTGTTTACATCTGCTACCATTTCTATCTCGTATAAAGTTGCTCCTGTTCCGGCAACTACAAAAGACATATCTGCAGAAGTACCATCTACTGAATCAACCACCAAGCTATATGGAATATTACAAGCCGGTAATTCTGTAACAGACATAGTGTCAATGAATACACCATATCCATAAGAGTTCTCAGAAGCGTACTCAATATCCACCAACACATCAGTTCCTACATAGGCACCATTGATCAACAAAGATTCATCTTTATAAGAACCTGGCTTGCTTGAAGTAGCTCCGTCATTAGAAGCAAAAGCTGCTCCGGTAACACTCCAAATAGTATTCCAGGAAGCACCACCATCATTCGATAAGTTAACCCGTAAAGTATCGTCATTCCAATTATACAGCCTATGAGACCATGAGAAAGACAATAAAGCCTCTTGTGTAACACTAATATTTGGCGTCATTAAGTGTCTATGCGTTCCATAGCCACTAGTACTTCCTGAGTTTCTTGCTCTGGCTGCCAATGTATCACCTAAAGAAACATAAGGTCCCCAAATTGCATCACCATTATCTACATCAAAACATTCCGGTATCCAGTTACTGAATGGCTCAGTAAATGGCATAGATACAGGATTACAAGAAGTCAGAACCAAAAGTGGACCAGTCCATTCTGAGTTACCATCTGCACCACCACAACCAGCACTTACATAAATTGCATACTCTGAGTTTGCATCTAAGTTTAGTGCAGTGTACGATGTAGTAGTTGAACTATCATCAGCAACACCTGTTTGTGTTTCAGACAATGTTAAATTAACATATTCTATATACCACAAAGACTCATTGTCAATAGCAGTCCATGAGAATGTAATTTCGTTATTTGTATAAGCATCAACATCCAAATCAACAGGAGCCTGACATGTAGGCAACGTTGTAAAACTGTAAACAGTTGTCCAGTCACTTGGCCCATCAATCACACCACAGTTTGCTCTTACGATAAATTCGTAATCACTTTCCGGTGTCAAACCACCCAATATTGGTGCATTTGTACCAAGACCGGCATTATTTGGTATATAAGTAAAAGTATCTGGAGGAATGGTAGAAGTATTGATCAACTCAATATCCCAAACAAACTCAGAACCAGCCTGCATCCAAGATACGTATGCAACAGTATCTGTAACAGAATCAATAGAAATAGCTCCTAATGGTAAACATGTAGGAGGCGTTGTAAAGTTACTGGCATTAGACCAGCCACTTAGTGGTTCTGTATTAAAAACACCACAATCAGCCTGCACATAAACCGCATACTCGTTCTCAGGGAACAATGAAGTTACACCATAAGGATTTACAGTAACCCCGGAATACGTAGCAACACCTGTTGCAGTATCTCCAGCAGTTAAGTTAACCACCTCAATATTCCAAAGAGTTTCAGAACCATTTGATGACCAAGTAACATCAGCTGTTGTCGGATTTATGTTTGAAATTGAAACTCCAGATGGAGGAGGACAAGTTGTAACAATATAAGTAAGATCTAATGTAGCATTGATCGTTACACTTTCATTCCAATTATTTTCATCTACAGAAACAATCTTTACACTCGTAAGGTTGTTAATATCGACACCATAAGTAGATAAATCAGTACTTACAATTTCACAAAGATCTTCCGCTATAACGGATCCATTAACTTCCAGGTTAAAAGAATACCAACTAGTACAAGACCAAGAGCCTCCTGTATGGTTAAAGTCAACAAGTGCCTCCGTAATAAAGGAATTGGTGACTGTATCTACGCAATCGAAACTATTGAATTCCACGAAAGTAGAATTATCAAGACCTGAGGAGGATTCTGAATAATTACAAGTCCCCTGCGCAGAAAGTAGAGAATATGCAAAAACAGAAAGCACGGCGGTCAACCGTCGTAAATTTCTAATCATAGTTTAAGGTTTAAGGTTTCGTTTAAAAACATAATTTTAATTCCAGCCTCAAACTTATTGAACAAACAGTGTTAAGTGTTGCTAAAATTCACTCTAAAACCTATGAAAAATGGAAATCGAAAGAAAAAAATAGCTTTTGAGACGGCCTCACAGTGAAAGACTTAGGACTGGAGAGAGATTAAAATAAAATAGTTAACCCATTTTCAGCGTGCAGAACAATGCCTTGTGCCTAATTACCTATTTTATCAGATTGCAAATAATATGTATAGTTTGATTTTAATTGAATTATCTAATCCTGTTCAACTAATTATGTTAATTCATGGACCTAAGTGCAAAAATTGAAGGTAGAATCAATATAAAACCACCTTATTAATAAATATATTGAATCAAATGAGTTGAATATTGCATCCTGCTCCTGATAGAATACCATAGAGACCATCCGAATGAATACCTATATCAACTAAGCATCATTAAAATATAAACAAGAAATAAACTTATAAGGTCTTAATAAATTTCGCCGGAGTAATTCCCTCGAATTTTTTGAATGAGTTATAAAATGAACTTTCAGCTTTAAAACCTACCTCTTTTCCTAAGACTTCTAAGGTAGTTTCCTTCATACGATCTGTATCACGCATGATTTGTTTAGCCTCCTCCACTCGATACCTATTGATAAATGTGCTAAAATTGGAGTCTGTTTTATACTTGATAACACGTGACAACTTACTATAATGTATGTCAATCAAGTTGGATAAATCGACAATGGTCAATTCAGTATTTTTAAAACACTTTGTTTCCTCGACAGATGCAACAATTTGTTTAAATAAATCGTCAAATCCATCGTGATTTTTCTTTTTAACTTCTTCTCGTATCACCTTCACAACCTCACCTACTTTACTATCCATTTGAACGTAATACTGTTTCATTCCATAAATAGCCAACCAATAAGTTAAAATTAAATCAACAAAACTTAATGCTACATAAATTTTTAAACCATATTTCAATTCCAACCTAAATACTACCTGAGCAATAATAAACACACTACTTACTAAAGTCATATATAAGAATCCTAAAATAATAGGTTTTATTCCTGAAAACAACCGCTGATCAACCGTTGAGAAATAGTCACTTACCCGCTTTTTATTATCTAATAATAATTTTAAAATTTTAACTAAGTAGGTAACAACAAATAGGTTCGCTAACAAATAATAAAATTGAGAAATACTTCTATAATCTGTAGTTGTTTGGAAAGCTAATTTCGATTCATCTGATAGGAAAAGAAATAAGAAACAATAAAAAAAGAATTCTATTAAACCGGGATATAAATGCTTCCTATCTTTCTGAATAGAAAAATTATCCATTAATTTTTTGACATATAAATACAAAAGGGGAAAAGACAGAAAATAAAACCTGACCGGTAAGAAGAATAAATCAGGATGGTCAGTAATTATACCTTTATTTGCCAATATTCGAATCAGAAAAGAAAAACCCCATGTCAATAGAAAAAAGCCCATTAACTTCGATGGCTTCTTTTTAGTTGCAATGAGAATCAACACTAACCCAAAAACCACACCCTGTATTAAGCTTATTAAACTTAATAAATTAGACATCGTGTACAAATTGATATTACTCATACATTAAAGTTAATTATAAATTAGGCATAATTATAGTTTTTCCTTACCTCAGTCTTCATTTTCAAATCCACTACAAGAGAAGTCATTTTTCTAATTTAATGAACCCAAAGATATATAGCGCCCCTTTAATAAAGTTTGCAAAAGACAGTATAAAACCTCTAGAAATTGGAAATAGAAAGAATAATGCCTTAAAGTTGATGATATATTTAACACAGAAGTCTTAAATGATAAAAATTACAACAACACTATCTAGAATACAAAATGATTATGCATTTCACCTTCTTTAAAAATGGAGTCTGGAAAATTAAACTTGAAGTGAAATCGCCGCTTGAATCCCCCCCCTAAAATAATCTATATTTAATTTTTGCTAGACAACGAAACTAAAGATATACCTATGAGTTATAAAATTGAATGGATTGGGAACAACGCTCATGTATTTTTTGAAGGAGATATCGACTTTGATGAATTAAATAAGGCCAATGGTGAACTTTATGGTGATGCAAGGTTTGACTTGATGGATTATGCAATTTTCGATTTGATAAATGCAAGAGAATTTAATATCACTGAACATGAAATGTTAATGATCTCTGCCTTGGATAAAAGTGCCTCAAGATGGAATGAAAAGTTAAAATTGGCCTGTATCAGTGAAGATAAAAACGAAAAGGTCAAACAAATGTTAGAACATTATGTACATCTAATGAAAGACAATAAATGGACTATTAAATTATTTAGCAATCTCTCTGAAGCAGTTAAGTGGTGTAATAATTAATTCATTCCGACCTACTCCCAACATTAGTTATCCAAGTACTTTCACCTTTGAAAACAGCTCCTGAAACAGTTAATTATAGCTTATACAACAAAAGAAAAAATTAACATACTTTAACGAAAAAGCCACTATCAAATTCAATAGTATGATCACTATCATAGGATATTAATAGTATTTTTGGAAAAGCACATACAACTGCATAGCTTGAAAAAGATAGTTTCCATCTTACTTGTAATTCTGCTTTTTGTCAGTAATACAGGATTTTCCATCATCACACATTATTGTGGTGGTGAAGCTATTGTATCTGAATTTACCATCAGTCATAAGCAATTAAGTTGTGGAATGGCTGAGGATCAATCTTTGCTTGAATACAAATCTTGCACAGAAGATCAACACACTATTTGCTCAAGCACCTGCTGTAAAAATCAATTAGAGACCTTTCAAAATACGGATGAATACCGAACCGTTAATAAGTATAATTTAAACTGCTCATCAGCTTCCTTAGGATCCTTCTATTCGGATTTCAATTTTATCATTGGAACGGAACCATTAGATGATAGAGCCAAATACATTCCTCCCCTTCTGAAGCAGAATACCATTGTTTTGTTTCAGTCATTTCTTATTTAGACTGTACTTTAACTACAATAAAGGAGCCTTTTGGCTAAGCACAGAAATAGAGATCTTAAATCCCTATTTCGGAAGTAGTATGTTACATTGTGGAAGTGTAACAGAAATAATTAACGAATAAATAGAACATAAATACCTTTACCTCAATTACTTGAAGTAATTGATCTAAACAAAAAAGTAAACATATGAATAATTTTACTCGAAATTTAGCCATTGGCTTAAGCTTCATTGGAGGTTTAAATACTATTCAAGGGCAATCCCTGGCGGGAGACACAAAAGGTGTTGAATTCGAAACCGAAATCCCAAATACCATAGATGATTATTTAACATCCGCTGTGGATATTCTCACAATTGGAACTACCATCGAAAAGGTTAAAAGACCTACAGACCTGGATTTTCATCCCGATGCAAATAAACAATTATGGATTGTTAACAAAGGAACGGAGAATTCAGGTGGATCTACTGTTATATTCAGTAATGCAGGTGAAGAGAACCAGACAGATCAGTATAAAAAGGATGGAAACGCCTACCATTTCATGGCATTACCAACAGGAATTGCTTTTAGTAAAAATGGAAATTTTGCAACTTCGTCCGGTATATATGACGCAAATCACAGCGGAGGAGCAAATGTTCCTTTTACAGGACCTGCATTATGGTCTGGTGATTTATCCATTTATGCAGAACCCTCAGGAGGTAATGGTAGTCATTTAGATATGCTTCATGTCTCTCCTTACTCCCAAGGTATAGCAAGTGAGAAAGACAATGTTTTCTGGGTATTTGATGGAAACAGCAACGACATCGTTCGTTATGATTTTAAAGATGATCACGGACCTGGAAATACCGACCACGATGACGGTGTCATACATAGATACAGTGATTTTTCAGTTGCAAGAGACCCAAATCACAAAGTAGTTAGTCATTTGGTAGTTTCCAATGGCTGGGTTTATGTTGTAGATTATGGAAATCAAAAAGTATTTAGAATCAAAGCTGGTACCGGAACAAAGGCTAGTGGTTCTCCAAGCTATGGGCCTTATGAAATTCTTGCTGAATATAAACACATCATCGATTATACCTGGGAAAATGTTGTTACAACAGGGCTAGTAGAACCTGCAGGTATCGATGTTATCGACGACCGTATGATAGTGAGTGATTATGCAACCGGAGAGGTTATAATTTATGATATCAGCTCTATGCCTGCCACAGAACTGACACGTATATCTACAGATGCAGAAGGAATTATGGGCGTGAAAATCGGTCCGGAAAAGAGAATTTGGTTTGTTGATTATGATGCAAATACTGTAAACAAAATTACAAGTACACAAATACTAGGTATTGAGGAATATTCTTTAAAAGATGCTGTAAGTATTTATCCAAATCCTGCCAATAATATGGTGACTATTAATGTTAAGGCGGCTTTTACAAATGAACTGTCTATTAAAATTACAGACATTACTGGGAAGGAAATTTTAAATGATAACATGAGTTCAAATTCTAAACAGATAAACACAGGAAACTGGACAAATGGTATCTATTTAATTCACCTTTTTGACAAAGATCAGTCAAGTACGCAGAAAATAGTTATTACACATTAAGCGCCATTCACACGTAGTGATATGTTAGTTTAAGGTAATAGAACAAATTACACATTGGCGTTGAAAGGCCTTCTCAATATTGAGAAGGCCTTTTTATTTGGTTAATTCCTAAGTGATTTCTCACTGATAATCCCTGCTTCCATTTTTTCAAATTCCAATTGCCCAATGTGTAAGAGACTCCTTTCATTATTTAATGTAAGTAATTAAATTTAAGATAGTTACAATAATTATTTAGTGAATTTTCACTAACTTATGGGGATGAATGCGCAATACAATATTATAATTGCCGGAGCGGGCGGAATTGCTCAAGCTGTAGGCCTAATTTTAGCCCAAAGAAGCACAGTTTCTCCAAAACTTTTTATTGGAAATCGTACACTTAGCAAAGCACAAAAAGCAGCTGATTGGATTAAAGACGGCTCTACAAAAGCCTGTAATATACAAGCCTTTCATCTATCGGAGAAAGAGATTTCCGATGAAATGAGATACATTTTTTCCCAAGGCGATATAATCCTGGATTGTCTTCCAGGAAGTCAGGCTCCCCGAATAGCACAATTTGCGAAAGAATTCAATTGCCATTATGCCAATCTCACTGAACATGTTGAAGAGACGAATCAAATAATGGAATTAGCAAAAGATGCAAGCACAGGTTTTGTACTTCAATCTGGAATAGCCCCTGGCTACATTGATGTTTTAGGTATCTATTTATTTCAACAATTCTGCAAAAAATATAATGTGGATAAAGTAGACAGCCTTGAATTGAAAGTAGGCGCATTAACAGAACACGCCATTTCCCCACATTATTATGGTTTTACATGGAGTCCTGTTGGAGTAGCTACAGAATACCTGGAAGATACTGTTGTTATTCGTGAGTTTAAAAAAACGATTTTACCTGCTTTATCTGCAAGGTCGACCATCCTTATTGATGGATTTGCCTTTGAGCAAGATTTAACTTCTGGAGGGGCCGCAGATTTACCTGGTGCCCTGGCAGGAAAAGTTCGTAATCTTGACTATAAAACACTCAGATATCCAGGACACTATGCCTGGGTACAGAAACAAATTGAAGAATTGAAGAATTCAGCTAATAATATACAAGCCTTACAGCAAAAAATGGAAGCTACTATCCCGCATATTGAAAACGACCAAATCATTCTCTATGCTGCTGTACAAGGAATGGATAATAATGGCATACTACGACGAAAAGAACACGTGGCTAGAATACTTCAGCAAAGAGTCGGGAAACATAAACTGAGAGCCATTCAAGCTACAACCGCAGCCCCTTTAATACAAGCCGCTCAGCTACTTTTAGAAACGAATCCTAAGGGTGTTTTACTACAAAGTCAATTGGACGCTTCAAAGTTTCTTGAAGGTAATTTCATCGTTCCCATCTATGGTTATGTTTAAAATTAATTATCCAAAATGAAAATTCAAATTTGTATTAAGCCCGTTTCTTTCGTAACTTAATCTCTTGAAATAGAAGTTATAAGAAAGTGCTTCATCCAACTTTAGACTAATTTTTTCTAATTAAAGATACCCCCCTACTAGGGATATTGATTGAATCAATTGAATTCCTATTATGCAAAAATTTGAATCTATTCTTTCATATATTCAAGGTGCCATAGGTCCTTTCAGACTTGATATTTTGCTATTTTATTTTCTAATAGCAATCCTTACTATGTTCATTGAATTAGTTATTGTTGGATGGGAAAAATCTTCCTTAAAAAAACTGTTCGTTTTTAAAAAAACAGTTCAAACCGATTTTATCTTCTTTCTAATGAATGCCTTCAAATTATACGACCTCATAACCATTAGTCTTTCATTTGGAATTTGTCATTTCATAACCTACCTAATTTACAGAACCATTGATCTAAATCTAATATTGGAATTAAATAATTATTATTTAGAATTCTTTATCCTATTCATGGTTTCTGATATCAAAACTTATTATGCACACTATCTACTTCACAAGTTCCCGCTCTTGTGGCAACTACATGAATTCCATCATTCAGCAACAGAGCTTTGTTTGTTTACAAGATACAGAGATCATTTTTTGGAGCGTGCTTTAAGAAGATTGTTGGACATAATTCCTGTTGTAATTTTAGGATTAACTATTGAAACCTATTTAATTCTTCAAGTGGTATTGGAAACACATAAATTATTAGTGCACTCCAATATAAAATCAGATTGGGGATTTATAGGAAAGTACATCCTTGTATCACCTGCAGCCCATACTATACACCATTCAAATCAGCTAGAACACTACGATAAAAATTTTGGCAACACCTTAATTATTTGGGATAAATTATTTGGAACTTACTATAAACCAGAACCTGTAAAAGAATTAGGTATACCAGATAATGAATACAACAAAGAGGGTTGTCTAATGGATATATTCAGGAGTATAAATAAGTTTTCTCGTAAATTACTATCCAAGAATTAAACCAGCTAAATAAAGTATATAGGAATAAAAAATCCTTCTAAAAGAATTAGAAGGATTTCAAACTAGAACAATGGTCAAGCCGAAGACATAACTAATTCTTATACTTTAACTTTTTTAAGTACCATTTCAACAACTTCTCTGATTCTTCACTAGTCGTATGATATAAAGTCCCAACTTGGATACTAACAACAATTTTATCATCAATTACCTTCAATCCAATCGATAAATAACCTTTATTATCTTCTTCCCCGGCTTTCACAACTGCATAATTCACAACACATTGTATTTCAGAATATTATTGATTAAAAATACATTCCATCACCGAAAAAAGAAAACGTAAAATACCTGAATTCAGGGATTTTCTTCATGAAAATTAGTTACTATATTTGTATATGAAATTTAATTATATAAATAATACACCTTGATTAGTTCAATTCAAATAAACAATATGATTATTAAAAACCTTAGTGGTTATTATATTACCGTATGTTCTAAATGTGATGAGCTGGTAGATAAACACGATAAGCACTGCCCTAATTGTGGGCATGAATTCAAAAGAGAAGATAATGCTCTTGTAAAAAATGACCTCTCAGAATTAGAGGATAAGAAAACCAAAAAAAATGTAATTTACCCGCATTGAATTATTAATTTATACTAATCACCTATTGAAACAATAAATTAATATTCTATTCATCAAGCATTAAATATCCAATAGAAAATTTACCATTCATTAGCTATCCAAGCATAGATGGCATGAATTAAATATTAATTTATCGATTACTTTTTCCTTGCATTATTTTATATTATTTTCCCCCACTACAAAATCAATTCAGTCCACGAAAAAGGTTTTATGAATAGGGAACAAAAGTATACAGTTAGCCACAAAACAAAGGATCATAATGAAATCCTAATAAGGACATTTGAAGGAGAAATATCCATTAAACAGATTATAAAGACCATTGAGAAGGATTTAAGAGATGGACTAATTTCCTCCAATCAAAAAGGTGTAATAAATGACTATATATCATGTGAAATCATAGGTAATCCAGAAGATATAGAAGGCTTTGCCATTTTATTTGACAAACATATCAACCTTTTTAAAAATTTAAAATGGGCCCTGGTTATAAACTCTCCTATGGTAGCATTTGCAATGCTTTTCAATAAAAGGCACCCTATTTACAAGGTTAAAACATTCAACACCATTGATTCAGCTATTTCCTGGGCCAAATATTGATTTTATATTAGAGATGCATTTTAAATGAAACTCAAAAATTCATTCAATTCAACTACCCCTCACCATTTTCAGGTAATTTAAAATATCACCTGATTCAGGGATTTCTTATCCTATTTATTGTGCGTAATATTGTACCCTACATTAAAGACTCCTATTTAAAATATATAAAAACAGGATCGTCACAATAATGGGTTTTATGGTTATAATTTTTTCACCCGAGTATTAGATCTCTGTTGAAGACACTTCAGTTTTACTGAGGTGTTTTCTTTTTTCAAGCACTATCCACTATCCACTATCCACTATCCACTATCCACTATCCACTATCCACTATCCAAAAATAAATTTCTTAAGCGAATCCCCTTTACCCATTACTTAAATAAAAAAATCCCCATTTTTCATTCTTATAAAAAAAATTCTACATACATTTGTACATACATTAATCGACTAGGCATGAATGAAGATTATTTACGAACTATAGACGGTATAATAAAAACCGGACATTGGATAACTGACCAAGTGAGCAAAGAACTGAAGGAATTTGACATCACAGAACCTCAATACAATGTACTTAGAACGCTAAAAAATGCTGAACATCATCCCTCAACTGTACAGGAGATTTTAGAGCAAATGATTCAAAATAGTAGTAATGTAAGCCGTATAGTGGATAAATTATTGAGCAAAGGCCTTGTAAACAGAGAAACATGCCCTAGCAATAGGCGAAAAATGGACATTACTATTACCAAGGCTGGACTAGCCATCTTGGTAAAATTAGATAAGAAAGTTCATCAATTACACGAGCCAATGTATATACGCTTGGATTCTGATGAACTAAAAACACTAGAAAAACTAATCACAAAATTAACAGCGAACAACCATGAATAAGACAATTGTAGCATTCGGAGCGAGTAACAGCAAAGAATCAATAAATAGTAAACTTGCGGAATTTACAGCGAGACAAGTTGAAAATGTGTCGGTAAATACATTGAATCTAAACGACTATGAAATGCCTATATATAGCATAGATCGTGAATTGGAATCGGGTATCCCAGATTTGGCACACGACTTTAAGAGTCAAATAAAAAACGCTGATGGTATAGTAATATCCTTTGCAGAACACAATGGATCTTATTCGGTAGCCTTCAAAAACATCTTTGATTGGATTTCAAGAATTGATCAGGATATTTGGATGAATAAACCAATGTTTCTATTAGCAACTTCACCTGGTGGATATGGAGCACAAACGGTATTAAACACAGCAACGGACAAGTTCAAAAGAATGAATACCAACGCAGTTGTTAGCTTTTCACTACCTTCATTTATGAAGAATTTTACTGAAGAAGGTATTTCAGATGAGGTATTGGCAAATAATTTCGATGCACTATTGAAAGAGTTTTCAACTGCCGTATTCGAGGAAAATTAAAAATTACGCGAAAAAAAAGCCCTGATCTACTAAATCAGGGCTTTTTGTATTATTAATTCTTTTTCTTCAAGAATTGAGTCTTAAGTACTAAAGTAGCTTTTCCAATTCTACATTCCACCTCAGTTGGGCTTCCTGTGAGACGGATGGATTTGATAACCATACCCTGTTTTAAGTTAAGGGAGCTTCCTTTCACCTTAAGGGTTTTATTTACAATTACTGCATCTCCATCATTCAATACGTTACCCACGCTATCTTTAGTATCCATAACTTATACTTTGTTTCTATATTTAATCTTCGCTAATAGCAAAGCTAATTTATTTTAGAGAAAGATAATAAATTCAATCCAACAAACGATTATAAAGCAAGCTCCGCTAGACCAATTCATGTTTTAGCCTAGGTAAACAAGTGAAATAGCCGTATTTTCGCGTTGCATCCGAAATGTTTTAGACCAAGAAAAACAGGGATGCAATCTCAAATCACTGAAAAAAAGCCTATGCAAGCGCCTTACCATATCATAGAACCATCAGTTAAAAAAGTACCTTTTGTATTAAGTGTCCCACATTGCGGAACCGCTTTTCCAGAAGAAATTAAAGGTGACTACAACCCTGAGATGGCGGCAAAACCAGACGATACTGATTGGTTTGTGGAAGAACTGTACAAATTTGCATCTGAATTTGGGATCACTATCATTTATGCTCATTACAGTAGATGGGTAATCGATCTGAATAGAGATCCGGAAAGTAAAGCGCTTTATAACGATGGTAGAATCATTACTGGGCTGTGTAGTAGTACAGATTTTTTTGGTAGAGACATTTATACATCAGCGGATAAAATCCCAAATGCCGAGGAAGTTCAGAGAAGATTGAACACCTATTACTGGCCTTATTACAATAAAATAACTGAACTTCTTGAAGCCCGTGTTCAGGAGTTTGGAAAAGTGTTATTGTGGGACGGCCACTCTATTCGTCGTTCTGTACCTACAATCAGTAAGGTAGATTTCCCAGATTTAATCCTTGGAAATAATGACGGTAAAACTGCTGACGCGGCCATCATCCAAACAACTTTAGAAAACCTACAAACAGGTCCATGGCCTGTAAGTCACAATACACCATTTAAAGGAGGTCATATCACTCGATATTTCGGAAATCCTGAAATGCAAATCCATGCGCTACAGCTAGAGATGAATAAAATTCTCTACATGGACGATTCGGAAATGGAATACCATACAGAAAGGGCTAATGAAGTAATTCAATTGCTTAGGAAAACCTTTAAGGAATTAATCAAAACCCTTGCAACAATCTAATAATCTGTTTGAAAAGAAATGAAAAGCTACCTATTTAAAGGACTCTTACAGAACGAAAACTGGTTGTCGAATGCTTTGGTAAAAGTGGATGACAAAGGAGCGATTACAGAAATCATAGAAAATGGATCTTCGCCAGATGCCATCCAAATAGATGGATATGCCCTTCCAGGATTTCAAAATGCCCATTCCCATGCCTTTCAATATGCGATGGCCGGATTGGCTGAAATTCATCAAACAACTGGAACTTCAGATGATTTCTGGTCTTGGCGTGAAGCGATGTATCAACTGGCATTGAGTGTAAATCCGGATCAAATGGAAGCCATTGCCACCATGTTGTACAGCGAAATGGTAAGACATGGTTATACCCATGTCGCTGAATTTCATTATGTGCATCACGACAAAAATGGAAAGCACTACGATAACTTAGCCGAAATGGGAAGCCGGATGATAGCTGCTGCAAAAACGGCTGGTATCAATATTACCTTGGCTCCTATTTTTTACCAAAAAGGCGGATTTGGACAAGCTCCCAATGACCGCCAAAGAAGATTTATTTCTCCTGATATCGAAGCCTATCTAGAACTACTCGAATCAAGTAAAAAAGCCTGTTCTTTTTATGACGGAGCTAATGTTGCTGTTGGGATTCATTCCATGCGTGGAGTTGAACCGAAAGATATCGCTGAAATAGCTAAATCAGGACCTCAGGATATTCCTTTTCATATTCATATCTCAGAACAACTAAAAGAGATTGAAGATTCTTTGGACTACCTAAACCAAAGACCAGTAGAATGGCTGTTAGATAATGTTAATCTAAACGATCGTTACCACTTGGTACATGCGACACACCTTACAAATGAGGAAACTGTTGGAATAGCAAAAAGCGGAGCCAATGTGGTAATATGTCCAACAACAGAGGGTAATTTGGGTGATGGACTTTTCCCTTTATTGGAATATCAAAAAGCCAAGGGAAATTGGAGCATTGGTACAGATTCACATATTGGAATAAACCCTTTGGAAGAACTTCGATTATTGGATTATGGTCAACGATTGGTGAGTCATAAACGAAATGTATATACCTCAAAACAACAAGGTGATAGCGGTATGTACGCTATAGAAATGGCTACAATAGCAGGTAGGAAAGCCATGAATAATTTCAATCCTGAATTCTTTAAAATAGGCGAAAAGTTGAATGCAGCCATCATAGATGCAAATGCACCATTATTGGCGGCTAGTTCATTAAAAAATATGACTTCTTCCATTCTGTACACGGCAGATGCCACCCATCAATGGGGAACCATCAGCAATGGAGAACTAAAGGCAGCTAATGGAAAGCACCTAAAGAAAGAAGAAATTTCAGCTAAATTCATTCAGTCACTTTCTGAATTGAAAAACAGATAACATAAATTTCAATACATAAAAAAAGGCGAATGGATTAGTAAATTCATTCGCCTTTTTCATTTATCATAGATGTTTACTATACACTTTACAACATTAGGCAAACCAAAATATTAAACAACCAGTAATGAAGAATGCTTAAGATTTACTATATTTTGATCCTATAAAATTCATCTTATTAAAATTACCATTATGCCTACCCCCCCAAAGAAACGATCAAACTTGTTGATCAAAGCTCCTATTGTTCTTATCCTACTTTTTCTGGCTGGTTTAGGTTTGAAACATCTCTTGATGGATGAACCTTTTACCCGTACAGAAGTTAAAGTGAAGCCAGCAGTAAAACCAAAAAAGAAAATCAAACTTTTCGACGATAGCATCGTTCACCGCATTGATTTGAAATTTGACCAGGCCAATTACTGGGATCAACTTTTGGACCACCGAAAACAAGCTGATTCACTTGAAATCACAAATTATCTACCCGTCGATTTAACAATTGACAATACGGTTGTGGGTGAAATTGGAATTCGATTCAAAGGGGAGTCTTCTTTCGAATTTTCCGGAGAGAAAAAGAAGTCATTCAAACTTTCCTTCAACAAGTTTGACAAGAAAAAAAGATTCCAAAAGATCACAAAACTACATCTAAATAATTGCTTTAAGGATCCAACCTTTATGCGAGACAAGCTCTATTTGGATATGCAAGATGAATTGGGTATACCAACTCAAAAAAGCGCTTTTGCCAAGGTATACATTAACAATATTTATTGGGGAGTGTACCTCATGATAGAGCAAATAGATAAACATTTTATAAAAAGAAATTTCAATGAGTCTAAGGGAACCCTTTTCAAGGGGGAACCAAACGCTTTATTCACTAACCTGGGTAAAAACAAATCTAATTACAGTAGAAAATACCAGTTAAAAAGTAAAAATCCGAAAGAAGGATGGAAAAGCCTGATTGAATTCATTCAATCGCTACATGTGAGGGACCTAAGTCCTGAGACGTTTTACATCCAAATGGATAGTAAGTTTGAGGTGGATGATTGTTTAAGATCATGGGCATTAAATAACGCTCTGGTAAACGTAGACGCCTACAATATGCACTATCCACACAATTTCTACATCTACCAAAATACAAAAGACAATAAATTCAATTGGATAAACTACGATGGGAATTATAGCTTTGGAGCCTGGTCGCCAACATTAACTTACAAACAGATGGTTGAACTACCTATTGAATATGAATTGGATTCTACAGTCGAACGACCATTGTACCATATCTTAATGGATAATGCCGTTTGTCAGGCCAAATACCAAAACATCTTAAAAAAAGAGGTATTACCCTTATTACAAGAAAGTTCATTTAATGCTCGGGTTGATGAAATAAAAACGCTGATAGCTCCGGCTGTTTATGCTGATAGCCTCAAAATGTATTCAAACGAATTATTCGATCAATGCATAGAACAAGCTAATGGTGACAAAAATGATCCCGGGGCATTTAGTCCGGGCATAAAACAATTCACAAAAGAAAGGGCTGAATTCCTTGAGATGTTAACCTTATAAAAACGATTGTCAAAACAATAAAGGCCACTTATAATTAATATAAGTGGCCTTTTTATTCCTAATTGCCCAATAGGCTATTTAATTCTTATTTTGGAAATATGGTAGTCTCTACCATTTCACAAATCGTATGCCCAATGAGCATGTGACATTCTTGAATTCTAGGAGTATCCTTTGACGGAATTTCAATACAAATATCGGATAGGTCCTTCATTTTACCTCCACCTTCTCCAGTCAGCGTTATGGTTATCATTCCCAATTCTTTTCCCGCTTCCAAAGCTCGACATACATTTTCAGAATTCCCAGAAGTAGACATTCCAATCAAGACATCTCCACTTTTCCCCATGGCACGTGTTAATCGAGCGTAGACCTCATCAAAAGAATAATCGTTACTAACAGCAGTCAGGTAGGAAGTATTCACATGTAAGGCCTCCGAAAATAATGGTGGACGATCATAGTAATACCTACCCGAAAGTTCTGCAGACAGATGCTGTGCATCCGCAGCACTACCTCCATTCCCACAAAAAAGGACCTTGCCATCTGATTTGAAACAAGCAACTACTTTCTGCACTACTTGAGCTACTTGAGCCTGTACAACTTCATTACTTAATAGCGACTGCTTTAAAGCTATGGATTCTTGTAAATTCTTGAAAATGGGGGTTGATTGATCCATGGTATAATAACTTCTACATAGTTTGATTGAACTAAACAAACGCATCGTGTTTAGCGCCACTAAAATATAACTATTTCTTCAGTAATAGATATTCTGTATTCAATCCTTTTTCTAGTGTTGCATATTTATCTAAACTTCACGGTACCTGAAAAACCTAAAGAATAATTCCATAAATATCTTCCCGGAGCAAAGCTTAACTCTCGGTGAATTAACTTAGCCGTCAATCCCCATAGGAACATTTTATTACCTGTGGTGAAGAAATAACCTAAACCTACATTTTGTGATTTTAACTGGATAATCTCATCTAAATCACCCTTACCTGATTGCTCCAATTCAGGAGAATATCCTACCCCCAATGAGAAACTGGCATAATTATCTGCATCACTCCTGTACTTTCTAATATTTATAGATCCCGATTTACTTATCCCTGCATCTTTAGGCGTATTGTACGAACGAACAAATAAATAATAAGACCCGGTATACCAGCCAAAAGACCCCGTATAAATCATCACAGTTTTACCACTTGCAAAATTTAGATTCCGAAAACCTAAAGAAGCCTCCGTACTATATGGTAAAGATTTATTTAAATCGAAGCCAAAACGAGTCTCTGGAAATAAATTAGTTCTTCCCAAACCCATATTTACATAGGCATATAATCCCTCCATGATACGAGGATACATATCTATTTCAAATTGCTGCCCTACATCTCCAAAACTTTGTCGGAGATTAAATTTCCCTGTTATACTTCCGTATTTAGTCTTACGTGTATAGCTGGCCGTTGATAAATACATCGGATCAAACACCTCTGAAAATAAATCTGTATAGGATTTTATTCCAGCGGCATTATAACTGAATTTTAGCACTAATTTCTTCCAACGTTGCTTCGCTTTTTCATGCTTAGGATCTAAATCAAGTATCAAGTCTAGGGTGTGCATGGCATCCTCCTCCTTATTCATCTTCAACTGGCTGGAGGACTTTTGCCACAATACTTCTACATTTTTAGGAAATATTTCAAGTGCTTGCTGACTCATTTCCAAGGCCCGCTGAGGTTGCCCGGAACGTAATTCATTTTTAATGGCAGCTACCCAAGTGGATTTTCTTTCGGGCTTAATCTCTAGAATATAATTGTATTCCTTCCGGGCACGTGGACGATCTCCATCCCAGGAATAAGTAGTCGCTAAAAACTCTCGAATATCGTGATAATTGGGATAGTACTCCAAAAGCATCCGCAAGCTGTCTTGTGCCCTTGCTCGCTCCTTGTTGAAAGCCAATTCTCTTGCAAAAGCAAAACTATTATCCGGATCCCCATGAAATTTTTTCTCTTGTGCAAATAAATCAATGGAACAAAAGTAGAATACAAGAAGTATTGCTATTGCCTGAATAATCTTTTTGGAATAAATATATTGACTGATAAATCGTATTAATTGCATAAAAATAATTGCCCGGAATTATCACTCCAGAAACGTTAGATAGATTGAATAAATTACAATATAGAAAATATTTCGTCTTATTTCTCTTAATCATTCAAAGACCAATCGTATTTCAGATACTTTATTGTAGCATCCTCAGAAATTTCAACCTGACTATATCGATTCAAAAAGTCAATAAGAGAACCTTGCTTGGTAAAGTCCCCCTTAAACCAAGAAAATATTTTAGACAAATGAATCTCATTTTTGGAAAGCCTATTTCTACTTTCATCGGAGAGGAAGTCTATAGCTCGCTCTTTCAGCTGTTCATCTATTTTTTTCGGATCATACGCCTCATTCAATAAAGAAGGACACGATTTCGAAGCACATACAATACCAAAATGGATAAGAGGCTCATCAAATTCTTTCCGAAGGATTCCATGTTCTATGGTATCCAGATTCATATCCTTACCACCTATCTTAAAGAACTTTCTATGCCATACCGTCCGAACTGCCGGGATATATATTGTAGGGTGTAAATCCCGTATACTCTCCAAAGGATAATTATCAACAATCAGTAGTACAGTGAAGGCGTTATATGCATTGATCCAATAAGCCAGACGTTCTTCATTCGACCAAGTATCGCTGGCAGGGTTTGCACTTAAAATAGCCAAATAAGCATCTAAACTATCTTTACTTGCTATAAATCCCGAATAATCCACTTGCCCTTCTTCATCTACATGTTTTTGCAATAGCTCATCCCAAATTTGATGTGAGACAACAACACTGTCTGAATTGAATTTCGGAGCTGAATTACAAGCCAACGCAAGGGACATAAAATAGATTAAGGTTAGTATCTTCTTCATATCAATTTCTTTTAATTCGATTATTTACAAATCGTTTGATACGCAACTGGGACATACCCGAGAAATACATCGCATAAACTATTCCATACATAAACTGGAGACGAAAAGCTCCATAAGTATCATAATCTCTAGCCGAAACAAGTACATTGCTTGGAATCACTTTAAAATCACTTTGACGTGACAATAATTTGATGAAATCGTATTCTTCCATCAATTCCAGACTTTCATCATACCCCTTCAAATCCTGAAATAATTCCTTATCTACCCAAAGCGTTTGACCTCCACCTCGAAAAAACAAACCATTGAAACGAGTAAAATAGGAGCAGGTCAATAATAGCCTGCTGGTAGAATTGAACCTCGAACGAAAGCAGCCACTCAAATGATCTTTCTGATAATGATGAATGATATCCAACAAAAAACTCTTCGGTGGTAAACTATCGGCATGTATAAAATGTAATATATCCCCTTTCGATTTCCTAGCCCCCAGATTCATCTGAATGGCCCTACTCTTTACAGTAGAATAAGCCTTAGCACCACCCAACTTAGCTTTTTCAACCGAATCATCAGCACTTCCTCCATCCACAACAATAACGTCTTCAAGTAAATCATCACAACTGTCTGCCCGAAAAATAGCCTCCAACAAAGAGGGTATTCTTTGTGCTTCATTATATACAGGAATAACAACGCTAATTTTCATTTAGTTAAATTGGTAATTAATTATGAATTACTGGTTAATGGTTACTGATTACTGATAACTGATAACAAAAAACGCCATGCTAAAATTTCAGCATGGCGTTTTTTGTTATTTTAAATATGCTTTAAAAGCTTCTAGTGCTTCCGGTATACCTCCCGGATTCTTACCACCTGCCGTAGCAAAGGTGGCCTGACCACCACCACCACCTTGGATATGTCTTCCAAGTTCTCGAACAATATTCCCGGCGTGTAAGCCTTTCTCCTCTGTTAGGTTTTTAGACACCATTACAGAAAGAATAGCCTTCCCTTCCTGACTGCCTGCCAACAGAGCAAATACATTGCTTTGTTCTCTGTCTATTTCAAATAGGAGAGACTTCACAGATGCAGCATCCAAATCTACCTTTTCAGATAAAAAATGAATACCATCTATCTCTACCATCTTAGCCAATAAATCTTGTTTAGTGTATTTTGCTTTCTCAGCTAATAATCCTTCGATCTGCTTTTTCAAACGGCTATTTTCCGTTTGCATATTTTCGATCGCCTTCAATGGATCCTGGATATTCTTTACAGTAGCTTTGATTTCATTCATCAAAGCAAAGTTCTTATCTAAGAACTCAAAAGCCTTTTGAGAAGTAATTGCCTCAATCCTTCTTATTCCAGCTGCTACAGCCCCCTCAGAAACGATTTTAAACAATCCAATCTCTGCCGTTGAATGCGTATGCGTACCTCCACAAAGCTCGATAGAATCACCAAAACGAATCGTTCTTACCTTATCTCCATATTTCTCACCGAACAGAGCCATAGCCCCTTTTGCTTTTGCTTCTTCAATAGCAATAGCTCTGTCTTCATCCAATTGGATATTCTCACGGATCAATGTATTTACACGATCTTCCAATTGTTGTAGTTCCTCTCTAGATACCCTAGAGAAATGAGAGAAGTCAAAACGTAGGTACTCTGAGTTTACCAAAGATCCCTTCTGTTCAACATGTGTTCCCAGCAATTCTCTCAAGGCATGATGCAATAAGTGTGTTGCCGAGTGATTAGCTTCTGTATATCTTCTTTTAGCACCATTTACAGCAGCATTAAATCCAGCTTCTGCATTTAATGGAGCCTTATCTGCATAATGAACAATTAGATTGTTCTCCTTCTTCGTATCGAAGATATGGATAGTTTCCGAATCATTTGATAGTGTACCTGAGTCCCCTACCTGACCTCCACCTTCTGCATAGAAGGGTGTTTGATCCAATACAATTTGGAACAATGTCTTTTTCTTTTGTACCACCTTACGGTACTTCATGATACGTACATCTGTTGACAATTGGTCGTATCCCAAAAATTCAACTTCTGCATCCGGACTCACATGAATCCAGTCATCAGCAGTGATTGCAGTAGCTTTTCTTGCTCGGTCTTTCTGTGCTGTCAATGCAGTCTCAAAACCTGCCTCATCAATGACATATCCTTTTTCCTGTGCGATTAATTTCGTTAAATCAATTGGGAAACCAAATGTATCATACAATTCGAAAGCCCTATCACCAGCAATATGTTTATCGGAACTACTTGCCATCATATCATCCAATAAACGTAAACCTTTTTCCAGTGTTCTCAAGAAGCTTTGTTCTTCCTCTTGAATCACCTTTTTGATCAATTCTTTTTGCTTTGGCAATTCCGGAAATGTTGCTCCCATTTGATCTGCCAAGATATCCGTCAATTCAAAGATAAATGCCTTAGAAATATTTAAATAAGAGTAAGCATAACGTACAGCTCTTCTCAAAATTCTACGGATAACATATCCGGCACCTGTATTGGATGGCAACTGCCCATCCGCAATTGCAAAACTTACCGCTCTACAGTGATCAGCAATTACACGAATAGCAATATCTGTTTTCTCATTTGCTCCGTATTTTATACCAGCAACTGATGCTATCTTTTGAATCAATGGTTGGAATACATCTGTATCATAGTTTGAACCTACATTTTGAAGTATTCGCGCTAAACGCTCAAATCCCATCCCCGTATCAACATGCGTCTGAGGAAGATTTTCTAAGCTACCATTTGCCTTACGGTTGTACTGCATAAATACTAGGTTCCAGATTTCTATCAAATCTGGATCGTCCATATTTACCAAAGAAGCGCCATCTACCTTAGCACGCTCTTCATCAGAACGAAGGTCAATATGGATTTCAGAACAAGGACCACAAGGACCGGATTCACCCATCTCCCAAAAATTGTCCTTCTTATTACCACTTACAATATGTGATACATCAATCCGTTCTTTCCAGATGTCATAAGCTTCCTGATCGAAGGCCAAATTTTCACTTTTGTCGCCTTCGAATACCGAAACATATAAACGAGATGTATCAATCTTATAAACTTCGGTCAACAATTCCCAAGCCCAGCTAATAGCTTCTTTCTTGAAATAGTCTCCAAAAGACCAGTTTCCCAACATCTCGAACATGGTGTGGTGGTACGAATCGTATCCTACTTCTTCCAAATCGTTATGCTTTCCAGAAACACGTAGACATTTTTGGGTGTCTCCAACTCGTGGAAATTCTATTTTTCCATGACCTAGAAACATATCCTTAAACTGGTTCATTCCTGCATTCGTAAACATCAATGTAGGGTCTCCTTTGATCACCATTGGTGCCGATGGAACGATTTGATGCCCTTTTGAAGCATAAAAGTCTAGGAATTTCTGTCTGATCTCAACTGACTTCATTTTGTTATATCTTTTTGATAATGTCTCTATTAGACTGCTCAAATTAACGCCATTTTACCCATTTTCAAGCACTTAAGTAAGACCTAAAAATCGAATTTTAAAATAATTCGTATATTTGCCGAATCTTGAAAGAGATTAACAAGCGAAATACGAGGCTAAATGAAGCCACAAATTTAGCTAAAAAACACGGGTATGTCCAAAGAGAAATTTTATTACAATCCAAAGACGGATACTTATGTAAAAATTTACAGAAGTAATAAGCGGAAATTCTTCAAGTTTTTCTTGTTCTTGGGTAGTAGTTCAATGGTTGCAGCAACTATGCTTGTAATCATCTTTAAGTTTTTCGGATCACCGAAAGAAATTCAGCTTACAAGAGAATTGGAAAACATGAGCCTTCAATACCAATTGCTCAACGATGATATGGTAGAAGTGAATCATGTATTGTCTGATATGCAAGATAGAGATGATAATATCTATCGTGTAATCTTCGAGGCGGAACCTATTGATGTATCTGTCAGAAATGCGGGATACGGTGGTGCCAGACGTTACGAAAAATACGAAGGTTTTGAAAATTCTGAACTAATCGTCGGGACGAAACAAAAGATCGACCGCATCACCAAAAAGATGCTGGTACAATCGAAGTCTTTGGATGAGGTGGTCACCATGACTAAAAACAAAGCCAAAATGATCTCTTCTATTCCTGCTATTCAACCAGTAGCGAATAAAAACCTGAAAAGAATGGCTTCGGGATACGGTTACCGTATTCACCCGGTATATAAAACGCGTAAACTACACACAGGTATGGACTTCTCTACTCCGAAGGGAACGCCTGTTTATGCAACTGGTGATGGTACCGTTCAAAAAGTAAAACGATCTAGAAGAGGATACGGGAATATTGTAAAGATTGACCACGGATACGGTTACCAAACTTTTTACGCCCATATGGACCGCTTTATTGTTAAACGTGGACAAAAGGTTAGAAGAGGTGATATAATAGGTTTTGTAGGTAGTACAGGTACCTCAACAGCTCCTCACCTACACTATGAAGTAATCAAGAATAACCGAAAGGTTAATCCGGTCAATTATTATTTCAATGACCTAAGTCCTGAAGAATACGATATAATGATTAAATTAGCTTCTCAAGAAAATCAATCATTTGATTAATGTCTGAAGCGAATACAATCGAAAAAAAATATTACGGAATAAGCGAGGTGTCCAATATG
>MAAC01018368.1_pt1 | contig 27519 bp, 24 predicted proteins | sample 1115981 | NCBI WGS metagenome assembly MAAC01 (sample SAMN04961126, study PRJNA320927) | seawater metagenome | isolation source: sample BD02T64 sea water enriched with oil for 64 days | place: USA:Gulf of Mexico | collected 2013-07-27
ATTACTCCTATCAGGCGAGGAAAATACCTCGCACGATAAGCGTAGAAAAAATAGTCAGGATTTGAGATATTACAGAGCTAGAAAAGGAGCGCCCCTACCGCGAGGAGCGGTTTAGTTCTAAGTGACATTAGCTGACTCGAACAACAATTAAAGCAAATTCTTACTAGGATAAATTAATTCCCCAAAAAAAAGCGCAGTAATAGTATTACTGCGCCCTTAGCTATTTAATCAACTTGTGATGTTGTTATTCTGCAACCTTTGTTTTAATTTGTGCGGTTTCAGTCATCTCAACAATATTCATTTCATCTATCAGGTTGGTGGCACCGTCGATATGTTCCATCACCCAAAGCATGTATCTTACATCAACATGAATGGAGCGGTTTAGCTTGGCATCGTAATCCCAACCTCCAATGATACTTTCATAGACACCGTCAAATACCAGGCCAACAAACTCAGCTTTGCTGTTTAAGGTTGGTGAACCAGAGTTACCGCCGGTGATATCTAGTGTACCGAGGAAATTAACTGGCACAGTGTTTAGGGAATCTTTGCTGTATACGCCGTATTGCTTTTTGTTGATCAATTCGAGTTGCTTTTTAGGCGCATTAAATGGGAACTTGCCAGTGTCCTTTGCCACAATGCCTTCAACTGTGGTAAACGGGCTAGCGATAATACCGTCTTTCGGTGAGTAGCCTTTGACATTACCGTAAGTGACCCGCAAGGTGGAGTTGGCATCGGCGTATACCGGTAAATTTTTCGCTTTGTTGTAAGCAATTAATGCTTCCATAAACTTAGGACGATATGCCTGGATATTACCTGCTAACTCTTTGTCAGCATCTTCAATGGCTTTACGTGCTTTGAAAGTATTCACCGCTAGCTGAATGAACGGGTCGTTAGCATTATTGAAATCTGCTACGCTTTTATCCATCCAGGCTAAACGGCTAGCTTCATCATGCAACTGGGTTTGTTGGTAAATGTCATTAAGTTTTTCAGCTAAGGCAACCTCGTTTAGCCCGTTTTCAAGGCCAAAGAATTTATCGATAGCTTTAATGTGCTGTTTTGACGGCAGGGCGGCATAATGTTTTAACATGTGCGCCAGGATTTTTTGATCAATATCTAAATCTAAACGTCGGTTAATGGTTTTCATACCTTGCTCAAAACGCGACATGTCACGATTTTGGTAGCCGCGTTGACGTTCAAGATCTGGCTTGGTTTTTTCGACCGCTAAACGGTGTAATTTGTTTGCCGCAGTCAATAACTGGCTACGGCCCATATAGCTTAATACATAGCTTTGTGGAGCAAACTCCTGGCTTTGTGCAACCAACTTGTTTAAGCCTGGCAGCGCGTTGCCATATTTCGCCTTGCGCTCGACATTGCTGTTGATCCAGGCGGTAAGTTCGGTTTCTAACTGTTGCTTACGTACTAAGGTAGTGCCTTTGTTGTAGCTTTCCACTAATGAACCATAGTTTTTGGCGTAGTTTGCCAAACTTGCCAATTCGTTTTGGTATTTAATGCGTCTCTCGCTAGCAACAGCAGAATTTTGATGAATTAAGTCAATGATCTCTTCACGGTACGCTTTTGCTACCGGATATGCCCAGGTAAACTGATGTTCCACTTCACTGGCGACGCGGTAACGGTTGGTTCGGCCTGGATAGCCAAGCACCATAATGTAGTCATCTTCACTCACCGACTCTTTGTTCACTTTTAAATGATGCTTTGGTTGGTACGGTACGTTATCTTCTGCAAAATCTGCCGGCTTACCATCTTTGCCTACATAGGCACGGTAGAAACCGTAATCACCGGTATGCCGTGGCCACATCCAGTTATCGATATCGCCGCCATACTTGCCAACACTCGACGCCGGGGCGTGCACGAGTCTGACATCACGGATCATCAACTGCTTGAACAGGTAATATTCTAAGCCACCGTGAAAATTTACTACGCTACAACGGTAATCTTTATCTTGTTCACACTCAGCAACCATTTTCTTGCTGCTATTTTCAACTTGCTTATAGCGCTCACCACCTTTCATCGCACTGCTAATGCCAGCAGTGATCAGCGGAGTGACTTCGGTAATTTCTTCGGTTACGTAAATGCGTTGACCCGGAGCTGCGGGCAATTCTTCGGCGAATGATTTGGCGAGAAAACCATTTTTAAGCAAGTTGTTTTCTTCGTTTGAATTGTACTGTACCGAGCCATAAACACAGTGATGGTTGGTAACGACCAAGGCCTGGTCAGAAATAAAAGATGCTGTACAACCACCTAAGCTGACAATGGCGCCCATTGGAAATTCAGTTAAATTGGTTAAATCGTTCGGATTCATTTCTAAACCCGCTGCAGTTAATTCTTTGCTAATACTTGGTAATTGATGTGGTTGCCACATGCCTTCATCGGCAAACGACGTGGCGCTTACTGCCATTAGCAGTAGTGATGTTATTACTCTCACCTAACTCTCCCTTCAGGTTTATTAAATTTATACCTTCGGAATTTTGCAAAAATGCCAATTTATAGTCAAATCGAGTGATTAAAAAAATGTTATCAAAGTCAGTAACTAGTTAACAAAGCTTTACAGTGCGCAGTTATTAAAGATGAAAATACAGTACCAAATTTATCTATACAGCTGTTTAATGCTTTTTTACATAAAAAAGCAAACGCAGGTATGTTACGTTTGCTTTAAAGGTTTATTGATAAACAGATTTAATTTATGACTACTTTCCTTTTTTCCTCCTCTGGTTCAGGTAGATTCTAAAGACTCAAGGTTAAAATACAGTCTTCAAAATTTGCATTGATATTTTTCGTGCTAACGCTTTTTCCTAGATTAAAACTCCGACTGAAAAATACACTTCGCCGCTCTTTGCGAATGATTTTATCTTTTTCAGTTTTGCTTTCCTCACAGGTTTTTGCTTCTATGGTTAATATACCGTCGAGTAACACTACATTAACGTCGTCTTTTTTTACGCCTGGTAAATCGGCAACAATATTGTAATGTTCGTCCTGCTCGGTAATATCCACCCTTGGACTAAAAAGTCATTGTCGCTATTTCGATCGTTTGACGGAAATAAATTATTAAAAAATGGCTCCATAGCAAACCAGTTATCTCTTGGTATCAGACCCATGATTACCTCTTCAATTTATTATAGAAATAAATATTAACGATTAATCCTGTGCCTTGTTTCCCCTTACTATGTATATAGATAGCTTATTTATATGAGTCTGCAAGGCGTTTTTTGTGGATTTAGATGAGAATTTGATCTAGGGCAAAATTAAGTTAAAAATTAGGTTTTACACATTCAAACTGGCATCAATTTTGCCTCTTAATGTCTATTGAAGAAAAGCGCTAAAGTAGCTGAAATTTAATTTTTTCATCAACTTGTGTGCGCAACAATCTTGTTATGTAAATGTTATTTTCCAAATTTGCTAGTGTTATTAACGATGAAAACTCTATTTTAACGGTGAATTTTGTTAGTATGCGGCAAATTTTGTAGTTGAAGTGGTTTATGTACGATTTTATTGTGATTGGTGGCAGCCAGGCAGGCCTGGCGATGGGGTATCATTTAAAACAGTTAGGGTTAAATTTTTTAATTGTTGATGCTGGCGATGAAATTGGCAGTGCCTGGCTTTCGCGCTGGGATTCCCTAACCTTATTCACCCCGAAAAAATACAATGCATTACCTGGCTTGAAATTTAGCGGCAGTCGCGAATACCCTAATAAATATGATGTAGCAAAATATTTAAAAAACTACGTGGCCAGTTTTAACTTGCCGGTGCAATTAAACACCAAAGTTGAATCGCTACAGAAAAACGCGGGTGTTTATCAGGTGAATGCCAATAGCCGAACATTATTTTGTCGTAATGTTATTGTTGCTACCGGCCCATTCCATACCCCATTTATTCCTGGTTTTGCGGCAAACATTTGCTCAACAGTTAAACAAATTCATAGTCGGGATTACGTCAATACCGAGCAATTAAACGCGGGCGACACCTTAGTGGTTGGTGGTGGTGATTCTGCTGTACAAATATTGGCAGAAATTGCCGATAACGGACGTACTACCTTTAGCTCTGGCGTGACTAGCACGGCGTCGTTGCCGCAGACATTGTTCGGCAAAACCTTATGGTGGTGGTTAAAATCGTTGGGCATACTGTCGTTATCACGGCATTCAATTTTAGGTAAAATACTGAAAAACCGGATGCAGCCGGTGATTGGTACTAACGTTAAAGCACTACTGAAAAAGGAAAACATTCAGGTTTTAGGCAGAACGGTTGCGGCTAATGGCAAAACCATTGATTTTGCCGATGCCTCAATATCTTCAATCAAAAATATCATCTGGGCCACAGGCTATAACCCCGATTTTTCCTGGCTTGCCGGCGAAGGTTCAAGAGATGTGAAATTTGAACAAGACGGTTACCCGACAAACCATCGCGGCGTTGGGAATAGTGAAGGCATGTACTTTATTGGTTTGCCCTGGATGCATACCCGAGGTTCGGCAACATTAGGCGGCGTCGCTGCCGATGCCCAATATTTGGCGGATCACATTGCTCAGCAATATCCATTAAATGATGTTGAGCTGGTTTCTTGCAACGCCTAGTCTCAATCCCGCCATTGATAATGCCAATATTTTATTGGCATAAATGTACTTTATCTATACCTTTATGTATGTGGTTTGCTCAGCGGACCTGTTAACCACGAAAAACTCTATATTAGTTTATCAATAAAACCAGTTACTTATAATAATTGAGGAAACTGGCGCAGCTTATGCATTGTTATTTATGAAATGGTGAAGTGCTAGGTAAATTAATTTCATCGCTGGTATTAGCGGTTTTACGCAAGCTCTTTATTGTCATTGATATTTGTATGGGGGTTGTTATGAACATTGTTAACTCATTCGCTAAAACCAGCAAATTCTTGTTATTTGCCATTCTTTTCTCCTTGTTTCTGCTGATCGTGTTTATAGAGAGACAATTTATCCTACACTAAAGACTTAACAGAATTGCTATAAACCCAAGCAACTGCATGAAAAGGGCACCGTGGTGAAACTTTTAACCAGTGAAGAGCTGAAGTTTTTTTCTAATTTTACCCGCTCGGTAATGGTTAATCCTTTCACCGAAGAGCGACGGTTGTTACACACTCTGGTAACCAGTAAATACTTAAAAGGCCAGGCTGCAGGCGTGCATTTTTTTAAAAGTTTACAACCGCTGTTAACTGCCAACATTGCCGAACTTGAAAAGCGCAACCTCACTACCTTTCAGCAATTTAATGGCCAGGAGCGTAAAATACTGTATTTTTCTTATATTGCGGAAGTGTATTTAGCCTATATAGAGCCGTTAGACGATTTAATTAAACGGCAATTAGCCTCAAAAACCAGCTCAGTCACCTTTCCCGAAGCGGAACCCATTATTGCCAAGCTGATAAGTCGCGGATTTGTCGAAAAAGAGGCGGTGAGTCTTTTAGAGTTGTTGTATCAATTTCGCCGTGCTTACTTGTTTATTAATACCGGCCTGGTGGGCCAATGTGATGCAATAACCCGGTTAAGAGAGAGTCTGTGGAATAACCTGTTTACTTCCGATGTGTTTAATTATCACCGCAGTTTATGGGATAATATGGAAGATTTTTCGGTGTTTTTGGTGGGCGAAACCGGTACTGGTAAAGGGGCCGCAGCCTTTGCCTTAGGACGTTCGGTGCATATTACCTTCGATCGAAAAACGGCCTGTTTTAGTGAAAATTTCAATCAAACGTTTATCAGTGCCAACTTGTCGCAATTTGCAGAAAACTTAATTGAGTCAGAATTGTTTGGCCATCGTAAAGGCGCTTTTACCGGAGCCGTTGAGCAGCATAAGGGGCTATTTTCACAGTGCAATTCGCATGGTTTATTGTTTCTCGATGAGATTGGCAATCTCAGTCAAAACATTCAAATTAAATTATTGAAAGTATTGCAAGAGCGAAAATTTGTGCCGGTTGGCAGTTATATTGAAGAGTCTTTTCATGGCCGTATTGTTGCCGCGGCAAATCAGTCATTACATGATTTAAGAAAAGACGAAATGTTACGGGATGACTTTTATTATCGTCTTTGCTCAGACGTTATCGAAATTCCGTCATTAAGACAGCGCATTAGCGAATCGAAAAATGAACTGGAAATACTGGTAGCTGAATTGGTATCACGGATTTGCGGCAATAAAGATGACAACATCGTTGATAGGGTTCTTGTCGCCTTGGACGTTGGCTTGCCAAAAGATTATTTTTGGCCGGGTAATGTGCGCGAGTTAGAGCAAGCGATCAGAAGAGTAATATTAAGTGGCAGCTATTTAGGCGATAGATTCCATTATCAGCATAATGATGACGGATTAATTCCACAATTTAATTGTGAACATCTTGATCTGAAAGACTTTTCGAAAAAGTATTGTTTCAAACTTTATCAGCAACTTGGTAGCTATGAAGCGGTAGCGAAAAAAACCAACCTGGACCGTCGCACGGTAAAAAAATACATTCTGGAAAGTAACCAAGGAAAGTAATGTTTTTGTTGAGCTTCAGTCTATACTTAACAAAGGCATATTGAGCGAGGAGGTGTTTATGTCTATTGCTAACCGATTGGGTTTTTACCTAAGTGAACATCAAATTCCTTTTCAGGTTATTCCTCATTTTCATAGCGATAATTCTGTGAGTACCGCGATTACCGCAAATGTACCATTAAATCAAATCGCCAAAGGGGTGATGCTTTCTGATCACGAAGGGCGAAAATTAATGGCAGTGTTACCGGCAAACAATAAAGTGACTATGTCGAGGGTAAATGAAGAATTACTCGGAAGTTATCATTTGATTAAAGAAAACCAGGTGTATGAGTTATTTAAAGATTGCGAACATGGTGCCGTGCCGCCAGTGGGCATTGCCTATAACATGTCGATGATTTGTGATTCGTTACTCGACGATTTAGACGAAGTGTATATTGAAGCGGGTGATCATGAAAATTTATTGTGTATTGATAAGCAAGGCTTTGAAAAATTAACCGCCAGTGCCAGACATGCACGATTTAGCAGAGAAGTGATCCACTAAACTTAAAGAAGTCGTGTTAGTTATCAAATTTAACTACCACGACCGCGTTGTCGTTGTTTACGGTGAATTAATATCCAGTACATCCAATAACCGGCAAATGCGGCAAAAAGATGTTTTAAGGTGTGGCCACTAACTATTTGAATTAAATCATAAAGTTCATTATCAAATAGCTCGCAAAGTTTTGCTAGAAAGTAAATGGCAATGAGAGTAAAGCATTGATTTTTATCCGTGTACGGCCATGCTTTGGTCAACACTATGATAGGTAAAATAATCATTGGCAGGTATTGTACTAGCAAATAAACCCGTAAATCGCCTTGTTGAAAGTGCTCACTTACGCCCCAGTAAATGACACTGCCAATACCGATAAAAATAAAAGGCAACAGACATTTTTTTCCTAATGTCACACTGATAAATTCTCCGAGTAATGCGCTGAAAATCGCCATGAAACTGAACGCTATGCCTAAACGGTCAAATATCAAGGTAAAATTATTGGGATTTACATGGTAAAAACTTGACCCTACACCGGTGGCAATTAAGCCAGCAAAAAATAACTGATAACTCAACGCTAGCTTGTGGTCGAACAATTCAGTTGAGTTGTGGCCGATCTTAGTTAATGCATAAAGGCCAACAGCAATAAACGGAAAATTTGAAAGTACATTCAGTGTGTTTGGAATTGAGTAGAAATTAGCTTGATCGGCAAAGTTGTGATATTCAATGGATTGCGGCAGCGCAGGGATAAAAGTAAAAAATAGAAAAACAAGTGATGATATAACCCCGAGGATTTGATAATTATGTTTTAACATACAGATTTCTACTCTTCAGTCGTTATTACAGATCTTTGAGTAATAAACATTACAGTTCATTATTTTATCATTATAGAATAATTTTTTTAGCATTGGCATTAAGTTAACATTATGTTATTTATAAATTTAAAAGGAGAATGCTGTGTTTAAATTTTTCATCACGTTATGTTTATTTGGGGTAAGTAATTGTTATGCGCAAGTCAATACCTTGCGCGTAGATTTTTACCATACAGGGGATGCCAAAGAAGAGATCTTTTCTCTCGACCAAGTGGTGATTGAACCATTGGCCTGGCCGGGGGCAAAAACGCAAGTACTCGATACGCTGGATCGCGGTAAGTATCGGTTTATCGTAACAGACAGTAAAACTCAAAAGGTGCTATTTACTCGCAGCTTTAGTTCGATTTATGGGGAGTGGGAAACGACCGCTGAAGCGAAAAAAATAAAACGTACCTTTCATGAGTCGCTACGTTTTCCGCAACCTCAAAGTAATGTAGTTATCACCATTGAAAAACGAGATCACAAGTTTGTCTTTCAACGCGTGTGGACCACTGAAATTGATCCCAACCATTACTTAAATCATCGTGAGTCGGCAAGTTATCAACCACAAGTGATTGCCATTGAGCAAAATGGCTCACCAACAGAAAAAGTCGATTTGTTAATACTGGGAGACGGTTATACTGCGGCTGAAATGGATAAGTTTACACAATCGGCGAAAGCGATGACCGAAGCGTTATTTGCCACCAGTCCATTTAAACAATATCGTAAGCATTTCAACGTTTGGGCTTTGGCGCCGGTGACCGAGGAATCTGGCGTTTCAAGGCCATCTACTAACACTTATCATGATAGCCCTTTGGGCGTCACCTATGATGCGTTTGGCTCTGAGCGCTATGTTCTGACCAGCGACAATCGTAATTTTCGCCGTATCGCATCTTCTGCACCTTATGATTTTGTCGAAATCATCGTCAATAATGATACCTATGGTGGTGGTGGCATATTCGGCTTATTTTCCACGGCGGCGGCCAATAGTGATTGGGCCAATTATCTGTTCATTCATGAGTTTGGTCATCATTTTGCCGGACTTGCCGATGAGTATTACACCAGCTCGGTGGCCTATTCAACGCCGCAAAATCTAATAGAGCCGTATGAGCCCAATGTTACCGCCTTGTTGCCAGGGCAGCCGTTAAAATGGCAGCACTTGGCTGAAAAGCACAGCGATGTACCGACTACCTGGCCGAAAGCTGAATATGAAACACACTCTTATCAATATCAAAAAATTCGCCAGCAATTACGCAAAGATAATAAACCGGAAGCGGAGATGGACAAGTTATTTCATCAAAATCAGCAGATTGTTGAAACCATGTTCTCGAAAGCGGATAACAAAGATGTTATTGGTGCCTTTGAAGGGGCAAACTATTCCGCCAAAGGCTATTATCGCAGTGAATTAAATTGCATTATGTTTACCCGTACCGAAAAATTTTGTCAGGTTTGTCAGCAGGGCATTGTCGATATGATCAAGCTGTATTCACAATAACAGCAAGTTTCAATTTCACCATTACAGTTGCCAGAACAAGCTCATTTCTGCCAGATTAAGCTCTGCAGGAATGGGCTTTTTTGTTGATAGGCAAGAAGTCTTGACGCTAACTTAGTTGCAAGCTGTTGCTTGTACGTTAACTCAAAACCTTGTTGTAGGTACCATTTGGTTAATGGTAGCTCAACGAAGCAGGTGATTTGCTGAAATTGTTGTTGGCAATGAGAAACTAATGAGGTTGCCAGGCCTTTGCTGCGATAGTCTTTGTTAACCACCAGGGCATGTAAAAACGGTGTGCTTTGTTGGTAGGAAATAATCACACAGGCAATTAACTCTTGCTCCGCAGTATTGTCGTTTTGAATAAAATAACAGACATCATCACCGATAAATCTGGCGCTATAATGGTTGCTTTTGTAGAAGCGTTTGATCGTTTTTTTGTCGGTTTTGACGGCTTGGATAATTTGCATCAGATAAGGGCCGCGAACGCGGGGTCAAATTGCGGGGTAGAGTCAAGTTAATCGCTTTCAATTAACTGGACTCTGACCCCTGTTTATCGGTTAGGCGCGCAGCGCTTTTTCGCCGCGGGCAATGCCAACCGTGCCAGAGCGTACTACTTCGATTATCTCGGTTTCATTACTCAATATACTGATAAATGATGATATTTTATCTTCATCACCGGTAAGTTGTACCGTGTATATTTGCTTGCCGACATCAATGATGTCGCCACGGAAAATATCGCTAATGCGCATTACTTCGGTGCGCGTTTTGTTGTTCATTGCCAACACTTTTACCAAGACTATTTCACGCTCAATGTGTGGCCGTTCGGTTAAGTCTGCCACTTTAATCACATCGACTAACTTGTTTACCTGTTTGGTAATTTGCTCCAGAACTTTGTCATCGCCAAAAGTGGAAATGGTAATGCGGGACAAGCTAGGTTCGTCGGTTTCGGCAACGCATAAGCTTTCAATGTTAAAGGCTCGTTGTGAAAACAGGCCGACAATGCGAGAAAGGGCACCTGGTTCGTTTTCTAATAATATCGAAATGATACGGCGCATTATACTTTCACTCCTTTTTTAAGCCACATGTCGTCAACCGCACCAAAGCGCACTTGCATCGGGTATACGTGTTCGTTTTCATCAACTAATACGTCAACAAAGACTAGTCGGTTTTTAATGGCAAACGCTTCTTTAATCGCGCCATCGAGTTCATCAGGGTGGTTTACTTGCATACCAACATGACCATAAGCTTCGGCTAATTTAACAAAATCAGGCAAAGACTCCATGTATGAAGAAGAGTGACGACCACCATAAATCATGTCTTGCCATTGGCGCACCATACCCAAAGAACGGTTGTTTAAGGAAACAATGACCACAGGAAGGTTGTATTGCAAACAGGTAGACATTTCCTGGATATTCATTTGTATTGAACCATCGCCAGTAATACATACCACGTGGCTGTCAGGGAAGGCAATTTTCACCCCCATCGCTGCCGGAAAACCAAAGCCCATGGTGCCTAAACCACCTGAGTTGATCCACTGGCGTGGCTTTTTAAACGGGTAGTATTGTGCGGCAAACATTTGGTGTTGACCCACGTCTGAACACACATAAGCGTCGCCATTGGTGTGCTTATAAACCGCTTCAACCACTTGTTGTGGTTTGATCACATCGGCAGATTTTTCGTAACTAAAGCTGTTCAGTTTTCGCCATTGGTTAATTTCCTGCCACCACTCTTTGAATGCATCTTTTGAGGGTTGATGATCAACATTATCAAGCTCCTTGTTGATTTGATCCATCACCACATCTACCAGACCAACGATTGGCACATGCGCATTCACTGTTTTTGAAATTGAGGTCGGATCAATGTCTACATGAATAATGGTAGCGTTCGGGCAAAACTTTTCTACCTTGTTGGTAACCCTGTCATCAAAACGGGCACCAAGGGCAAGAATAATATCGGCATTGGCCATCGCCTTATTCGCCTCTGCTGTGCCATGCATACCTAACATGCCAATAAAATTATCATGCAAGCCACTGATGCCACCAAGACCCATTAAAGTATTGGTGCATGGCGCATTTAAACGTTCAACCAAAGCGGTTAACTGCTCAGCGGCATTGGCTAGAATGATGCCTCCACCGGTGTAAACCACTAAACGTTTGGCGTTGATGATTTTTTCTACGGCTTTCTTGATTTGTTTGCTGTGGCCTTTGACGTTTGGATTATAAGAGCGAATTTTCACCTCTTTGTTCATCACAAACGGTACTTTGATGTCTGGGTTCAAAATATCTTTAGGCAATTCTACTACCACAGGTCCCGGTCGTCCGGTTTCGGCTAAGTAAAACGCTTTTGCGATTATGTTAGGGATCTCATTCACGTCTCGGCAGTTAAAGCTGTGTTTCACGATAGGACGAGAACAACCAACAATGTCAGTTTCCTGGAAGGCATCACCACCGATCAGGCTCGATGCTACCTGTCCGGCAAGCACTACCATAGGAATGGAGTCCATATAGGCATTGGCGATACCGGTAATGCAGTTAGTATTACCTGGGCCTGACGTTGCCAGCACTACACCACATTTGCCAGTCGCTCTGGTATAACCATCGGCCATATGGGTGGCCGCTTGTTCATGGCGGACCAGAATATGGTTCACTTTATCTTGTTGGAAAATTGCATCGTAAATATCTAAGACTGACCCGCCCGGGTAGCCAAATATATACTCAACTTCTAATTCTGCCAGCGCTTTTGTGAGTAAATGCGCTCCTGATAACCGCTCACTTGTCATTTTATTGCCTTAGGTTAAAATTTTTTTGCGTTCAGAAAGTAAAAAACCCTCACTTAGTATAGCGAGGGTTTTGTGAATTTTTATGCGTTGTCTATTTATTCAGTCAAAACCCTAGCCTCGGTACTAAAACCACGACCAGCAGGACTTGCAGAAAAATAGATAGAATAGACATCGATAATGATTATTTAATTAATGTTGGTATATATTTAAATAGTAGGCCTTGAAAGTCAACATTTAATTAGAAATCAATATTAAATAACATATAAGCAAAGGAGATTAGCATTTACTCCATTTTAAAAATCGTTACAATAGCGGCAAATTTACTAACAGTTTTACTCGGTATTTATACCAATAGGGAGTTGAAAAATGAAGAGTTTTGAAGCAAATTTTGATGGTTTGGTCGGGCCTACACATAACTATGCCGGCCTATCTACGGGTAACGTAGCCTCTAAATTAAGTGCGAATGAAATTTCAAGCCCTAAAAATGCCGCGTTACAAGGTATTGCCAAAATGAAAGCGCTGCACGATATGGGGATGACGCAAGGGGTATTTGCCCCACAAGAGCGTCCGGATATCTTGTCTTTGCGTCGTTTGGGGTTTTCTGGCTCAGATGCCAAGGTGTTAGAGCAAGCGCATAAAGATGCACCCAATGTCTTATCTGCGTGTTTTAGTGCCTCAAGTATGTGGACGGCAAACTCTTCTACGGTTTCTCCATCTGGCGATAGCAAAGACTCAAAAGTGCATTTCACTCCGGCGAATTTAACCAATAAATTTCATCGCTCACTAGAGCCGGAAATTACCGGTAACATCTTAAAAGCGGTATTTAATGATGAGAAGCACTTTAATCATCACTTGCACTTAAACGAGAATGATCATTTTGGTGATGAAGGCGCGGCTAACCATACCCGTTTATGTACTGAGTATGGTGAGCGAGGGGTCGAGATATTTACCTTTGGTAAGTATGCGTTTGATCAATCAAAACCGGCACCGACCAAATTTCCGGCACGTCAAACTCTCGAAGCCAGCCAGGCGGTTGCCCGTTTACACGGCTTAAGTGATGACAAGGTGGTTTTTGTCCAACAAAACCCGGATGTAATTGACCAGGGTGTATTTCATAACGATGTGATCTCTGTCGGCAACCAAAACGTATTGTTTTATCATGAACAAGCATTTTTACATACCGACAAATTTATCGCGGAAGTACAAAGCAAGTTCGGCTCTGACGATCTGCACTTTATTAAAGCGACTACGGATGAAGTGTCGCTTGACGATTGTGTGAAAACCTACTTGTTTAATACGCAGATCATCACTTTACCAGACGGTCCAGGCGGTAAAGAAATGGCGATTATTGCGCCAATGCATTGTTACCATAACCCAAGGGTTAAGGCCTATTTAGACAGATTAGTGACGCTCAATACACCAATTAAGCAGGTTAAGTATTTTGATGTGAACGAAAGTATGAAAAATGGTGGTGGACCTGCCTGTTTACGTTTACGTGTGGCATTAAACGAGACTGAGTTAAAAGCGGTGAACCAACATTGTTTGATGAGTGATGAGTTGTTTGCCAACTTAAACGCCTGGGTGAATACCCATTACCGTGAAGAACTACATTTTGATGATTTACGCGATCCTAGTTTATTAATGGAATCTCGTACTGCTCTTGATCAATTAACTCAGATGTTAAAACTAGGTTCGGTATACCATTTTCAACAAGCATAAGTTGCTCCCGCCACTTTTCTTTTGGGGTCGACAAATGTCGACCCTTTACCACAGCTTTAGACATTCTTTGATGGTATCGGCAGTATAGATAATATCAGCCGTATTGATGTCCAGGTGGGTGACCAGGCGCAAGTGTTGCCCGGCTGAAATTTGTATGCCTTCGGCGAGCAGTAATTTGGCGAACAAATTGCCATCAATGCTATCGTCCAAGTCGATATAAACCATATTGGTTTGCGGTATAATCACTTTCAGTTTGTCACTTTCAGTTAATAAATCCGCCAGCAAGACCGCGTTGGCATGATCAACTTGTAAGCGCTCAATATTGTGATCCAAAGCGTGATCCATGGCTTTGGCAATGATCCCTGCCTGCCGAGTGCCACCGCCTACCATTTTACGAATGCGTCGAGCTTTATCGATAAATTCAACACTACCACAAAGTACTGACCCCATAGGTGTGCCTAAGCCTTTGGAAAAACACACCGAGATTGAGTCGACAAACTGGCAAATATCTTTTAACTCAGCGCCGATGGCGGTTAGGGCATTAAAGATACGAGCGCCATCTAGGTGAATCGCCAAACCGTGCTGATCGGCAAATATTCTTGCCTCGCTGAAATACTGCAACGGGATCACCTTGCCGCAATAACTATTTTCCAGGCTAAGCAATTTAGTGATGGCAAAATGCTGATCATCTTCTTTGATCACCGCCGCCATATCGGCAAAGGAAAGTTCACCGCTATGTTGTATTTTGATTGGTTGCGGCACCACACTACCTAATACCGCGGCACCGCCAGCCTCATAAAGGTAAGCGTGATACCCCTGGCCAACGATATATTCCTCACCTCTGCCACAATGGGCGAGCAGAGCACATAAATTAGACTGAGTTCCGGAGCAAACTATCATTGCTGCCGCAAACCCAGAAAGCTTGGCCATTCTCGCTTCCAGAGCATTTACCGATGGATCGTCACCATAAACATCATCACCGACTTCGGCATTGAGCATGGCTTGCAGCATTTCAGGCGTGGGTTTGGTTACAGTATCAGAACGGTAATCTATCATCATCAGTCGTCATTTTGGTTGCTAATGTTAATTAGCATAGTAAAAAAAAGCCGATTTTAATACTATTAAAATCGGCTTTGATTAAATGCTAACGTTTAGAAACTATACGTCACTGAGGCCTTATAATTTGTGCCATCAGCAAGGTAGTTAAGCGCGGTTTCATATTCTTCATCAAGCAGGTTATTTACCTTGGCATTGACGCTTAAATTAGCCGTCGCCTGATAACTCACGCCGAGATCAACCAATACGTAACTATCGAGTTTTGCATCGCCAGAATCGATACTTTCTTCACGATAGGCAACCATGCCAGAGAAACTAAAATCTTGCCAGTGATAGTCAATCGTATAGGTGGCAGCCAGCTCTGGACGGCGTAATAACTGTTTACCCGTATTAGCGTCTTCAGCCTCAACATATGCAACGGCTAAGGTATTGTGAATGCGATTAAAGTCAGCGGTTATTGTGGCTTCAACACCGCGGATGTCAGCAGCGTTAATGTTGGCAGGGAACCATAAACCAAATTCATTTGGTGCCCAGGCGATCAGATTGGTAATTTCTGAATCGAAAATTGTCACTTCAATCTGACTATCCAGGGTATTGTCGGCAAAATGATGACGAACTAAAAGTTCAGTATTGGTAATTTCTTCTGGTTTTAAATCGGGGTTGCCTGATCCGGGCCAATATAAATCATTAAACGTTGGCGCTTTAAAGCCAGTGCCGCGGTTTAAACTTACCAACCAGTCATCATTGAGTTGATAACCAATTGAGGCATTGTAGGTGGTTTCACTACCTAAGTTTTCAATATCATCATAGCGGACCGCCGCTTCTAATAACAATTGCCCCAGTTGATGGCGGCCTTGTAGGAACACGGCGCTGACATCACGTTCGTCTTCTGCCCAGCTTTGAATATCAGCCGTCCAGGGATCCAGGTCACTATTTGTAGATACTGTTTCGTTGTAATACTCTAAACCAAGGTTAACACTGCTTTGTGCAGTAAAACTGTACTGGTTAATAAAGCTGACTTGATCGCGCTCGGTGGTGATCCGGCTTTTTTGCGTGTCGTTACCAAAAGATTCACCTTGATCTTGGCTAGTTGCGATTGCAAGTTCACTGAAGATGTTATCGCCCTGATATTGACTAGACAGTTTTACCGAATAGTTTTCATGGTCCTGTTCATTGGCGTAATAGGCTGGACAAGCAGTGGCAGGATCATTCCAACAAGGTTGATCAGGATAGGAGGCGTCAAACTCGCTGTTACCCGACTCAAATCGCGAGGCCAGGTGCAATGATAAAGTATTGCTGATTTCGCTTTTACCCACCGCACTTATGCTAAAGCGGTCATAGCCATCGTCATCGTCCTCGTTAATGTCATAATCATTCAATGGATCTGAATGGTAAGCATTAAAACCGTCACTGCTCTCTGATGATACAGAGATAGTTAAACTATGCTGTTCATTACCCAAGCCAATGGCAACATCGCCTTCAACAAAGCCATTGCTGCCGATACCAATACTGACAGAACCTTCACCGGCAGCATGTTGTTTGGTGAATATTTGAATGACGCCACCAATGGCATCACTGCCCCAAAGGGCTGCACGCGGTCCTTTTACCACTTCGATGCGCGAGATCTGACTTGGTGAAATCGCACTGAAATTGGTGGAACCCAAAGTTGCAGAACTAACTCGAACGCCATCAATCAGTACTAAAGTATGGTTTGAATTGGTACCACGCATAAATACTGAACTTGATTGGCCGGAGCCACCTTGATTGACGACATTGATACCGGCAATAGTATTTAGAATATCGGTAACGTTAGCCACTTGCATGGCTTTGATTTCATCGCTGGTGATAATGTATGCCGAAGACAGAGATAAAAACTGTTGTTGTTGCGAGCGATTGGCAGTAATTAAGATGTTTTCATCGGCAGTAACGGCCAATGATTGTTGGCTAGATAACGTTAAGCCGATGGCAATTGCGATAATGGCTTTGTTTAAAACGCTTGTGTTTGTGTTGTTTGTGTTGTTTGTGTTGTTTGTTTGCATTATTTCCTCACTTAAGATGCCCACCGCACCTGAAAAAAAATTAACGCTGAGGCAGGTCTCCGGACTTATTAGTTAACGCGCGAGCGCCGAGCACTAAAATACCGTTGCGGGGGCAGTACAGGAATAACTGCGCCATATTGGCGTATCAGTGCACCTGTTTCCCAAAGCTCTGTATCTAATACAGAGCTAGTTTGCTTTTGACCATATAATGGCTTTGCAAACACCTGAGCGATGTAAAATATTCAGTAAGTCTTTAATAAAATTTTAATAAACTTACCGAGTGTAATATTGAGGCAGGGCTGGCAAAAATGTTGCCAGCATCGACTCAAATGCTGTTTAATTATCTGTCTTTAGTTTACCTTGTTCGGTGTTTTGACAGTTAATTGTTGATAGTAATTACGGCTGTTATCAATATTTTCACAAAGTAATTCCAGCTCGGTTAATAAGCGGTAACTCATCCGGTGCAAAATATCGGAATTTGGTTGTAACAGCTGTTGATGCTTGGCGGCATTAACTTGTAGAAATTTTTGCCAGTCAATAGCATCCGGGTTCGGTTCTCCTTGCGACATTGGCTGGATGATTAGATCAGGATCTGCGACGATGATTTGTTCAATGTTGATTTGCGGGTAATCATTAACCAATTCAATAAATGGGTTACGGGCACCACAAATGCTTAAATGCTGTTGTGGCCAGGCATTTTTTGCCACTGTCGTCAGCGGTTTTGACCAGAGCTCGTAAAACACTTTAATATCTGCTTTATTCTGATATTTTTGTTGTAACGCATTGAGGCTTTGCTCAAATGATTGCGCTTTTTGTTCCGCTATCGCTGCTCTGCCGGTTAGTTTCCCAAATAAACGTAATTCTTTTGCCACATCCGCTAAATTGACCGGATCAGAATAAACAATGTTTAAGCCAAGTTTTTCCAGGCGTTGCAAGTCATCACTTGGATTACCGGTGCGCCAGGCGATAATAATGTCGGGTTGATAAGCAAGGATTTGTTCTATTTTTAACCGGGCGTAATTGCCTATTCTTGGGATATCCAGTGCTGCTGCGGGGAAATCAGAATGTTCAGTAGTGGCGACAATACGCTCTCCAACGCCGAGATCAAACAGTACTTCGACCACATGTGGCGCAAGAGCGATGATTTTTTGCTGGTCATAATCAACCTTGTTTGAATCTTCTCTGCCATCAACCACTTCTTTGCTAACTGCGCTTATTACTTCGGAAGTGACAGCGGTTACGACATCTGAGTTGTCAGAAAAAACTAAGTTTTTCAGCAATACCACAACGAAAAGTATTGCTACCACGAATATGGCTTTCAATTTTTTAGTCATTCGCGTATTTATCCGTTACCAGTCGATGCCAGCTTGCGCTTTGATGCCATTATCAAAGGCATGTTTTATTGATTGCACTTCGGAAACCGTGTCGGCCAGTTCGATTAAGCGGCGGTGACAGGCTCGGCCGGTAATGATCACATGCTGATTTTGCGGGCGGTTGGTTAATGCGCTTATTACCTCATCCAAATCGATATAGCCATAAGTCACCATGTAAGTGATCTCATCCAGAAGCACCAGATCAACACTGTTATCGGTTAACAGCTTTTGTGTATCGCTCCAGGCCAGTTGGGCGGCGGCGGTGTCTTTTTCTTTGTTTTGGGTTTCCCAGGTAAATCCGGTCCCCATGACATAAAAATCAACGTCATGCTGTTCGAGCAGATTACGTTCACCACATTCCCAGGTACCTTTAATAAATTGTACCACCGATGTTTTTAAGCCGTGGCCAACGGCACGGGCAACCGTGCCAAAACCAGAGGTTGATTTGCCCTTGCCATTGCCGGTGATCACGATCAACAAACCTTTTTCATCGGTGGCATTTTTGATGCGTTGATCCACTTGTTCTTTTAGACGTTGCTGACGAGCTTGATGCTTTTCAGCTTTGCTCGTAGCTGCTTTGTCTGTAGCTTTTTTGCTCGTAGCCTCTTCGCCCGAAGCTTCTTTTATTTTATCTGTGCTCATAATGTTAAACCTTTTTATCTGCTAAATTGTTAACCTGTGCGAGTTGCTTGATTTTATTAAAATCTAAATCAACTGCGATGGCATCGGCCAGTTTATCAATGGCGATATTTTGTTGTTGTTTGAAGCTTTTACTTTCACCAATATTCGCGCCAGCCCACTGCATGATCAGCTTAAGGGCGGCTGGCGTATCAAAAATCCCGTGCCAATAGCTGCCGATAATTTGCTGATCGGCACTGACATAGCCTTCGTCTTCGCCATTAATGCGGATCAAGGCTTTAACTTGCGGTTCATTGTCTATTTCTAACTGCTCGGTAATGCCGGCATGGATCTCATAACCACTGAGCACACAGTTGTTTTCGTTCAAATGCAGTGTGCCAGTGACATTGGTTAAGATTTTTTGCTTGCTCAATGTTGTTGTTAATGGCAATAAGCCTAATCCCTTGCTGATAGGTACTTCGCTTTCTATCGCATCAGGATCGGCTATCGTGTGACCAAGCATTTGCATGCCACCACAAATGCCCATTACTTTGCCGCCATAGCGTAAATGCCTGTTGATAGCTATATCCCAACCTTGTTGTTTGATAAACGCTAAATCGGCTTGTACATTTTTACTGCCGGGCAAAATTAGCAAGTCACAAGGGGGTAAGGGGTGTTGCTCTCTTTCTCTACTAAAATCAGGGCTATTAATATCCTGGCGATCAAGGTCCTGGCCATAAATAAACTGAAAGTTAATCTTAGGATGCCAGCGCAAATTATCAAAATCGCTATGATTACTCATTCTCGGGGTAACCAGAACCATCACCTTAATGGTATTTTGTGCACTTGCTGACTCATCGGTTAACTGCTGTTGTTCATCTACCGCATCTTCAGCCGCGATGGTTAAACCATGCAAGTAAGGTAATACCGCAAGTACTGGCTTATTGGTTTTTTGCTCTAACCAGTCCAAACCTGGCTCCAACAATTTGATGTCACCGCGAAAACGGTTAATGACAAAGCCTACAATCCGGTTTTGCTCAGATGGCGACAGCAACTCTAAGGTCCCGACCAAATGGGCAAAAACACCGCCACGGTCGATATCCGCAATGAGTATTACCGGGCAATCCACTTGCTCGGCAAAACCCATATTGGCGATGTCACCTTCACGTAAATTGATTTCGGCCGGACTGCCGGCACCTTCAACAATAATATAATCAAATCGCTCGGTTAAACGTTGATGCGATTCGAGCACCGCCTGCATCGCTTGTTTTTTATAATCGTGATAACTTTGCGCTTCCATCGAGGTTAACGCTTTACCATGGACAATCACTTGCGCACCAGTATCGGAATTTGGTTTTAACAAAATTGGATTGAAATCGACTTCCGGCTCAATAAGTGCGGCATGCGCTTGTACCGCCTGAGCGCGACCAATTTCGCCGCCATCTTTGGTTACGGCACTATTGAGTGCCATATTTTGCGGCTTAAACGGCGCAACTTTTACCTTCTCTCTGGCCAAAATACGGCAAATTCCGGCCACTAACGTGCTTTTACCCGCATCTGAAGTGGTACCTTGCACCATTAAGGTAATGGTTTGCTTGTTGGCTGATGGCATACGGTTATCTGTCATTGCTATGATAAATATTCATTGTCTGGGTCACAAGCTGATAGTGGTGCACTGACACAACACACTTGGCTAAAATTACTGGCGCTATCATGGCTCACTTTACTAATGCTGGCATTGCTAATCCGCAAATGGCTAAATAGTTTAGGGTTTTGCTCTAGTTCTAATACGTGACTTATCATCATTTTGATCACGCCGCCATGGCAGACCACAAGAACATTTTCGCCTTGATGTTCGTTAATAAGTGTTTGCAAGAGGTTAGTAATGCGCAGCTTAAAATCCATTAATGACTCGGCGTTGGGTAAGGTGTTGAGCATTGGGTTATGCCAAAAGTTTTCCAATGTTGGCCAATTTAAGTCGTTGTCGTTAATTTCATTGGTGCTAGTTTCTTTGGCGCCGATACCATTAAAGGCGATATCGTCAAAGGCGATGCCGTCATAGTCACCAAAACTGGTTTCGCTTAAGCCTGGCTCTATGGTTAACGGCAATCCGTTTTGCTTGGCAAATTGTTCGCTAACTGTTCGGCAGCGCTGCAAGGGTGAGCTAACAATATGGCTAAAACAATGTTTTACACTTAATAATTGGGCAAGTAACTTATTGTTTTCATCTGCGCTTACGCCGATATCGGTATGACCATAAAGTGCCGCCGGGCCATCCACTTTTGCATGCCTGAGCAAGAATAAGTTGGTTAGCCCTGTAGAGGTCGAGGTCGAGATAGAGTTAGCTTTAGTCATTTCCAGCACCGCTATTTTGTCTGCGGCCATTGCCCTTTAATGTTAAAGGAATGCCGGCAGTGATTAAGATGACGCTATCTGCTACGGCAGCAATGCGTTGATTTAACCAGCCGGCATTATCGACAAACAAGCGGCTTACTTTACCTAACGGTACTACGCCTAAACCGACTTCGTTGGCCACCAATACAATATCCATACCTTGCTTGTTCGCATAAGGGGCAAGGGCGGTGAGTAATTGCTCGCTGTATAAGTCTATATCTTCTTGTCTGGCATTATCGCCGAACTCAAAAATTACGTTATTGAGCCATAAGGTTAAACAGTCAATTAAGATAACGCTACTGCCTTGCAGCGGTTGTTGGCTCTGTAGCTGGCTTAGGGCGTCACTGATCGCATCATTTAGCATTAACGGACATTCAACTAGTTGCCACAAATCTTCTCGATCTTTTTGGTGTTTGGCAATTCTGCGTTGCATTTCATCGTCAAATGCTTGTGCTGTGGCGATGTAAATGGGCTTTTGCCGGCTTTGATTATCCGCTTTATTATCCGCTTGATTTTGCACTCGCAGAGAAAAACATAATTGTTCGGCAAAACTGGATTTACCCGAGCGAGCACCGCCTAAGACTAAATGGATCATGACAAGGCACCTAAATTATTGGTGTTGCTACTGGCAATAATGAGCAAATAGATCAAAAGTTCACTAATTTGTTGAGCGGCGCCTAAACAATCCCCGGTATATCCGCCGATACGTTTGTTTAGCCAGTGTTTGAAGCCACTGCGAAATATCCACATGCTGATAATGACTAACATAATGGTGGTAAATGGGAACAGTAATAATGGCAGAGCGCCAACGGTTAATAACAAAGTCAACTCTTCGCCAGTTTGTTGCTCCGCTAACGGTTTACTTTTACTGCCAGAACTGGCACTCACATAAGCCATATCAAATATCAAACTTGCTGCTATCGCACGCGATAATGCAGAACCTAGTAATAAACTTGCAATAAATTGTGATGAATCGGCAATAACCACCAAGCTTGAGTATTTCAGTAACAATGCCATGACGATACTTACCGCACCATAAGCACCAATACGGCTATCTTTCATGATCAATAGACGTTTTTCAACGGTTAAGCCGCCACCTATGCCATCCACCGTATCGGCAAGGCCATCTTCATGAAACGCACCGGTTAGCAATAAACTTATGATAAGCAAACAAACGATGACTACCGTTGTCGGTAAAAACGCCGAGAGTAACCAATAACAAAACGCTAAAATAACGGCCAACACTATGCCGACTAAGGAGAAATAGCGAGCTGATTTATTTAATAATGAGGCAGAATATTGAACGCCAGCAGGCACCGGAATACGACTAAAAAAACTTAGCGCTAAATAAAATAAATTAAGCTGGTATCTCATCGGGGTCATCGGTTGCTTCTTTTCGCTGTACTCATCCGTTGGAATCATTTGTCGTTAAAACCTATACTGAAATTCCGGCATCGCTAAAACTTGCCATATCATTATAAAAATGCGCACAAGCGGTTAATAACGGCAATGCCAGGGCTGCACCTGTACCTTCTCCTAGCCTTAACCCTAAGTTAATTAATGGCGTTGCGTTAAATTGTTTGAGTAATAATTGATGGCCTGATTCTTCTGACTGATGGGCAAACACTAGATAATCGGCAATGTTGTCATCGATTAGTTTAGCTATAAGGGCAGCACAGCTGACAATAAAACCATCAATTAATACGGTAATTTTCGCTTTCGCGGATGCCAGTATAGCACCCACCATTTGCACGATTTCAAAGCCACCAAGTTCACTCAAAATGGTGAATGCATCGGTTGTTTGCACGCGTGTCAGGGCTTTTTTGAGCAGTTGTGTTTTATGGATTAGTTGTTGTGAGTTTATGCCGGTGCCATACCCTACGCATTGTTCAACCTCGCATTTACTCACCGCCGCCAGTAATGCTGCCGCAGAGCTGGTATTGGCGATACCCATTTCACCCAAAATAACTAAGTTACAGCCTAGGCTAATGTGCTGGTTGGCAATTTGTTCACCGTAAGCGATACCTTGCTTTACCTGTTCGATGCTCATTGCTGGCATAGTGGCAAAATTGTTGGTGCCGGCACCTAAACGTTGTTCGATAAAACTTGCCGAACCGGTATGTTGCTCGGCGGCGGTAGCAATATCTGACTCTGTAATGGGTTCAATAATGCCGGCATCTATCACGGTTAAGGCAATATTGTTGGCACGACAAAAACAATTGATTGCGGCACCGCCATTGAGAAAATTCAATACCATTTGTCGGGTAACTGCGCTTGGGGCGATACTAACGCCTGCTTCACTTATGCCGTGATCGCCGGCGAATACCAGTGCGGTAGGCTGGTTAATGCTAATGCGTGATACCAGAGATTGCTGCTTGTTACTTTGAATTAATGCCAGTTTCAGTGCCAGTTGTTCTAATTGCCCAAGAGCGCCAACAGGTTTGGTTTTTTGGTCAATAATATCCATTATTGCTTGGCCATACTTTGTGTCTAACGCGTAAATGCTCATAGCGAAACCTTTGATTTATAATAATTTGAATGCATGATGCTAATTACATTTTCCGCATTAACAATAAAAAGAACACACTGCCCATGGCTGAGGTGATCACCCCGATAGGGATCTCTTGTCCGTCCAATGCAGTACGAGCCAATACATCTACCCACACCAGGAAACAGCCGCCGAGTAAACCCGAGCCAATGAGCAATTTGCCGGTGGTAATGCCGACATAAGAGCGCACGATATGAGGGATCATTAATCCGACAAAACCTATGCCGCCACAATAAGAAACAATAACGGCGGTGCTAGCGGCACAAATAACCAATACAATAATGCGTAATCGGGCTACCTTAACGCCTAAGGTGCGAGCACTTTCATCACTGAGCAATAAGGCATCGAGCTGTCTTGCCAGAGAGAAGGCGATGATGGTGGCAATCAATATCACCGGAAATATCCACAGCAGGGCAGTAGTATCGGCTCTTGCTAATGACCCCATCAACCAAAATATCACCCGGTTTGAAGCAAACGCTTCACCCATGTACAGGGTAAAACTGGTGATTGAACTTAATAAGAAGGATACCGCAACGCCGGCCAGCAATAAGTGCTCGACCCGGCGCCAATTATTGTTGGCAATTACCGCTAACACCAGAGTCACGGCGGCTAAGGCACCGATAAAAGCGGCTAAGGGTAATGACACAAAGTGAATAGATTGCGGCAGTAAACTTGCCAGGGTTGCGCCTAAACCAGCACCGGCAACAATACCAAATAAATAAGGGTCGGCCAGCGGGTTACGGGTAACATTTTGCATTAATGCGCCAGAAATCGCTAAGCCGAAACCGGCTAAAAAGCCTAACAGCACCCGCGGTAAGCGAATGTCGTAGAGTATGGTCTGGTAAATCGATTTTTCACAACTGGCAATCACACATTGCCACACGGCTTGGTGGTTAACTTCACTTACACCAAAGCCAATGGCAAAAACAAAAGTGGCAAACACCAAGCCGGTTAATAACGCCGCCGTTAGTTTGCTATTGAGCCGATGGGCGGAGGAGATCATTGTTCATCTCCTTTATTTTTAGTTCTTGCCGCAGAGTCAGTAATTGAAGAAAAGGTGATACGCGGTTTATTGGTAAAAGGGTTATTATCGACAGCGCAATTCAGGTTAAACACACTTTTTAAGGTCGGTGGAGTGAACACTTGTTCAGGAGTGTCGTTCGCCACTATCTGACCATGATTCATTAACACAATCCGATCGCAATATTCTGCGGCTAAATTGAGATCGTGAATGGTAAGTAACAAGGTTATCTTCAGTTTTTTTGCTAACCCTAGAATTTGGTGCTGATAATAAATATCTAAATGGTTAGTGGGTTCATCCATGATCAAGATGTTGGCCGCTTGTACGACGGCTCTAGCAATAAGAACCCGTTGTTGTTCACCGCCAGAGAGGGTATTAAATACTTGTTGCCGTTTCTCAAGTAAATCCACTTTACTCAGGGCTGAGTGAATTCTGTTAGCATCGTTGCCGTTATCGCTTTCGAAAAAGCTTTTGTGTGGGATCAAGCCCATACGCACAATATCAATCACGGTTAAATCAAAAACCGAGTTAGTTTGTTGGCTTACCACGGCGATTTGTTTGGCGATGTCTTTATGCGGCAAAGCGCTTAACGGTTTTGAGTTTAAGGTGATGATGCCAGTAAAGTCGCTATGTTCGCCATGCAAGCATTTCAGCAAGGAGGTTTTTCCGGCGCCATTGGGTCCGACAATCGCCACAGTTTCGCCTCGATTTAATTCAAAATCGATATTTTCAATGATGCGTTTGCCTGAAACTTGCCAGCTTAACTGTTTTGCTTGTAGAACGGTGCTTGCCATGTGTCTTTATCGTATTTATTCATTGTTAGTAAAGTACGGGCAAAGAAGGAAGGGGACAAACCAAGACTATTGTAGAATAGATATACAGATGGTTAACTGCAAAGTGACCCTGATCTTCTACGCGTTACCCGCACGTTCAATCATTTTAATTAACATTTAAGGCAGGTTTTCTGACTCATAGAATACTTTCATTGATTCTATTTACAGTTGCGGGAACAGCTGTGGAATTAAAGTTTTGGCTTTTGCACCACATTCCCAATTAAGTCTTGATGTTTATTACAGCTCAAGACACCTTAAATTTTAAGCGCCGATTCTAGCAACTCAGTCAATGTATTAACACTAAAATCTTAATTCGCTAGACATAAGTTTAGCATATCTAATAACCAGTTTTCGTAACCTGCTGTTGTGACTAAAGCTAGCGCGCCAACTTTCGATGTGCTTTGGCAAAGTGACCAGCACAAAATGCACCGATAATAGAAAGCTCTCCCGCCAGACACAGGCCGGCACACACTTCAGCTAAGGCTCTGGCATTGCCGGCGCCAGCTAATCCGAGTAATTGTAAATTTGCTTGCTGACTTGCCAAACCTGTCCCGCCACCAACGGTACCTACCATTAAATTTGGCAAGGTTACGGCGGCATAGAGGCTACCATCATCATTAAGTTCCATACGGGTGACCCCAACTGCAGATTCGGCCACACAGGCGGCATCTTGGCCACAGGCAATATATAAAGCCGCCAGGCCATTGGCATAATGACCTTGTACACCAACGGAGCCACTAAGGACGCCACCAACGGTAGACATGCGCCAGAAACTGGCCATTAGCTCTGGTGTGGTGTGCAGCCTCTTCTTTATCAAGTCTGCCGAAATGGTAATTTCGCTGGTCACTTTTTTTCCACGTACGCCTGCCAATGACTGGCTGGTGGCTTTTTTATCTCCGGATAAGTTTGCATCTAAAAAGTAGTGTTTCGGGGCGACCGGGGTGTTTTCAATAATGTATTCAAGAGCGCAATTGGTGGCAATGGTTACCATATTTTGCCCGGATGCATCACCGGTTAAATAATCAAAAATCAGATAAACATTGTTACCCTCTATGTTGATACGCAAGTCTTTTAACTTAAGATGATTGGAACTGGCTTCGCTGATTTGGCGAAAATTTTCTTGCTGCGTCGTTGCCCAGGCGACAAACTGGCCAGCCTGTATTAACGTCTCAAAGGCAAAGCCTGGCGTACGGCAAACGCCCTCGTTCAGTAACATGGTAGAGCAACCACCGGCTTCAGTGATCAGCAACGCGCCACGATTGTAAGAGGCGACTAACGCGGCTTCGGTGGTTGCCAGCGGCAGAAAGTAATCATCTTGGGCAAACAAACCATTGATGCGCAGTGGGCCCGCAATGCCAACGGGGACTTTGACGGTGCCAATGAAGTTTTCAATATTCTTTTGATATTGGCTCATTGAGGCCAGGGTATTTTGATCGAGTAAATGCTCTCGCGCCGCCGGGCAGCTTATGGCTTGCCAACGCTTTTCGATTGCTTTTGGGCTAATAAACATGTTTTTCGGTTGCGGTTTATCAACCGGGCTAAAACTTGGCTTAAGCTGTTGTAATGAGTTTTGATCCATTGTTGATAACGCAGAGAAGATCTCTGGATTTAAATCGGTATTTTTATTTTTCATTTACTCATTAGCAACTTATACCCGTAACACTTCAAGGTGCAGGCGTCAGTGTTTGAAAGTTGTCATTAATCCAACTGTCTAAAGTATCAGCTATCCTCGGAAGTGTTATGGCAAAAAAATCATTGATTTTCTG
>MAAC01010638.1_pt1 | contig 27517 bp, 24 predicted proteins | sample 1115981 | NCBI WGS metagenome assembly MAAC01 (sample SAMN04961126, study PRJNA320927) | seawater metagenome | isolation source: sample BD02T64 sea water enriched with oil for 64 days | place: USA:Gulf of Mexico | collected 2013-07-27
AGTCATATTATACCAAAAGTATAACAAACAACAGCCAAAGGACCGCTTAAAACATCTTTAAAAGGTCTTTACCTGTGCCGTATCATCATATAATGAATATTTATTCCCAGGCCCCCAGAAATAAACTTCGTTCTTGCTCACCAATCACAACAAATAAATTTCTGTGGTTTTAGTGGATGAGTGGCCCATTGCTTTAGATTACAGATGTGACATGGTCTACGAAGAAAACTGACAGGTAGATGATTATCCTTTAAGAATTTTAGGTGATATCCGCTTCGTTTTTACATTATGATGAAGAACAGGGTTTCAAAGCATAGATGGGAAAACTCTAATCAAAAAAGACCGCCCAATATGGTTAAACTCTTAAGTGAAGAACTTAATAAAGTTGAAATTGACCTATTTCAACATATGTAATATAAGCTGCGATAGTCCTCTCCATATTGAGTAGCATGTCTGGTAGTTCATGCAATGAAAACCACTGTATAGCTTTTGACTCATTCGAATCGAAAGAGATTTTACCACTGTATTTTGTACAGAAGAAAAGTAAGTTAAATGATTGAATCTGATCATCATTTGGGAAAATTATTTTTTCGTATTTTGGGGATGAAGAAAAACCGAAAACTTGCACATCCGAAATAACTAACCCTGTTTCTTCAAAAACCTCGCGGTTGATCGTTTGTTCGATGTCTTCTCCAGGGTCTGCACTCCCACCGGGGAGCCCCCATACATTAAAATCACTTCGCAACTCTAACAACACTTGTTGCTTCTCATTTATGATCACTACTCTAGCCCCTGGGACTAATAACTCTTTGTGACCAATCAGCCCTCGTAACTGTGATATATAATCTGCCACAGGCTTCCCCTGATAATTAATTTTTCAATTATATTCGATGTAATAACCTGAAAGATAACATCAATACAAGCGTCTCATAAAACGTTCGTTTAATGAGACAACTTGAATTGTCAGATTTTACCCTGCTTACCTCCCCTATTCTGTGTCATTTACCCGTCTCACTATTCATAGTTTCATTAACTCATCACTTAACGATGTATATAAGACAAAGACAAGACTTCTGGCTCTAAGAGTTCGCGGCCAGGTTTAGACGAATGCCTGGAAGAGCTAAAAGAAGGTGATACATTAATTGTTTGGCGATTAGACAGGCTTGGCAGATCTATGTCTCACCTTGTTAATTGGCTCCGTTGCAAACAGCTTACCAGGGATAAATTACCCTGTAATCGCCAACTTTTTGTTAGAAGTTTAGCAGACAGTTAGTAATCAGACGGACCTCTCCTACGAGGCCTTGTCCATACTGCCATAATTTAAATTGGCCTTTCTTGAACATGTACATCACCTCAAAACCTTTAATGGTGGCGTAGGCTGTTTTCATCGATTGAAATCCACGGACAGGATTTATCAGTCGTTTCAACTTACCATGATCTGCTTCCACTCTATTGTTGAGATACTTGATCTGCCGGTGTTTTACATCCTCAGGGCACTTACCTTCTTCTTTTAATTGCCTAATGGCATCACCATATGCAGGGGCTTTATCAGTATTGATCGTTGGCGGTTTTCCCCACTCTTTCAAACCCCTTAAAGCCTTACCTAAGAAGCGCTTCGCTGCTTTAGCATTACGACGCGATGAAAAATAAAAATCAACGGTTCGGCCATATTTATCAATCGCTCTGTATAAATAGACCCACTTCCCTTTGACTTTGATATAGGTTTCGTCAACTTGCCAGCTCACGCCTGATCGAGGTCGCCAATACCACTTCAACCTTGCTTCTATTTCAGGTGCGTATCGCTGAACCCAACGATAAATAGTCGTGTGATCAACTTCAACCCCTCGTTCACAGAGCATTTCTTCGAGTTCTCGATAACTGATACCGTATTTACAGTACCATCGCACAGCCCAAATAATAATGTCATACTGAAAGTGACGATGTTTAAACAAATTCACGGAGGGTACCTATCAAACTACGAGACATTATATTGAGTGGGTCTTATTTGCAACGGAGCCCCAACAAGCTCTCATTTCCAATGATTGAATGACAGTAAAGAATAGAGCTGACATAAAGAATGTCGCACTTTATTGCATTGCGCGACATTTTGTTGCATAGTATTATCTCGATGATCGATCAATTGTTTGTAGAGTAGGAATTAAATTATGGCTACTAGCGTAAGACTAGATGATAGTTTTGTAACTGACGCCAAAGTTCATGCAGAAGCTGAAGGCCGATCTGTGCCTAAGCAAATAGAGTATTGGGCAAAAATTGGACGGACGATGATGGATAACCCAGATTTATCCTATGAATTTGTGCGCGAATCCTTACTTGCCACTGAAGAAGTAAAACAAGGGTTAACAAAGAGATATGTCAGACGTACAAAACGAGATTGATGTCTATGAATCCAGGCGATTCACTAGTGCGTTAAAGAAATTATCCGATTCTCAGCTTACAATAATTGAAAATGAAATCGATGTAATAATTGCCAATCCTGAAATAGGCACAACAAAAAAAGGTGACCTTTCTCATTTACGAGTGCATAAGTTCGATTTCGGAAATTCCCAGGCTTTATTAGGCTATTCATGGAATGAAACAAACATAGAGATTTATTTACTCAGCTTAGGTTCCCATGAAAATTTTTATAAAAAAATGAAATCTAGTCGGAAAGCAGACATCAAACTGATTAACTCCTAATTAGCTGTCTAGATAATCGGGGACTTCCGACCCTAAATTGATAACGACCGGATTCTTGGTCAGCGACTTTCTTTACAAGGATGCTCATATAGTCGATGACAACCTCGAAGGTATAGTTATATTACGCGCTAGATTGCTAAAACCCCTCTTAGGCCGACCGTAACGAAATACTGTACAATCCTTCCAGGCGAGATGGATATACACTAGGGCACTTCATTTGCTATTTTTAAAACTCAAGCTAGCGACGTTTAAAGACATGATTTATCTCTTATTACTATGTTTACTGGCTACTTTGGCTTACGGCCCATCACTTTGGGTACGCTATATTTTGCGTAAATACTCAACCCCGTTACCCGATATGCCCGGCACGGGGGCGGAACTAGCAACGCATCTGATTGAGCGCTTTAAACTAAAGGAAGTGAAAGTGGAGATGGGGTCAGCGGGTGATAATTATTATTCACCGGATGAAAAAGTGGTGTGTCTCAGCCCTGATGTTTTTAAAGGTAAATCACTTACTGCTGTGGCAGTAGCCGCCCACGAAGTCGGCCATGCCATTCAATTTAATAACAACGAAGCCGTTACAAATTTACGCCAGCGCTATTTGGGTAAGGCGCAAATGATTAAACGAGCAGGTTCGCTGATTTTAATAAGCATCCCGCTACTTACAATCTTGCTAAAGAGCCCAGTGATTATGTTTTTTGGAGGGGCGATCGGTCTTTTAACTATGTTTGTTTCGGTGCTGATGTACGCCGCTATATTACCCGAAGAATATGACGCCAGTTATAACAAGGCATTGCCTATCTTAGCGCAAGGCTATTTACCAGAAGAACATATGGCTGCTGCCAAGCGTATCTTACAAGCCTGCGCCCTGACTTATGTCGCAGCGGCACTAGCGGATATTCTTAGTTTGTGGCGCTGGTTCCGTATGCTTCGCTAGAAAATAAGAAATTGAATTTGATGTGAAAATTAACATTAGAGAAGGGTCTGATGATAATGGAAGTTTTAGAGATACAGCTGATGATGTCCCTCCTAGGGATGATTAAACTGTATTAGTTTTGACTTAAACGAGTTGGCCACTGACACTACCAATAAATAGCAAGCAACCATGATTAAACGGCTATCGGCGGTATCTAATGATGGATGTTTAAGTGCGCCGTTATCATTGACTTCGGGCTTTGATGTTTATGAGACTATACGTTGCCCATCAAAGTAACAAATTCGTTGCAGCAACGATATTTTTGATCTCTGCATATCTAATGAGTGCCGCTTCGTGATAATCACCAATAGAATAGGAAAAACACCCAATAGTTCAGTTTCTATTGGAAAACTAAATACTCCAAAAACCGCTAAAGTCGCTACAGCCTATGTCCACCTTGCCCTAGTGCAATCCAAACTTTTCTGAACTCAGTTCAAGTACAGTTTGGAACTTACAAGCACAAAGAATCGAGTGCTTTATGTGGTCATTTAAGAAAAAACATTTGGTGCTTTTTTGCACACATAAGATAAATATTTCTGTATAAAATAGAGTAACATCCAAAACCACATCAAATTAGCGCTAAAAAAACTTCTTTCATATTCGCCACCTTTTCCTATAACGTCTCTGTAACACCTAATCTATCAGACTTTTTTGTTATATGGATATTCCAATGGGCTGATAACCAACAATACCAACAAAAAATAAGCTGCATTTTTCAATGGTGCAAATTTGCACATCAACAATGCAATAACAATCCTATCCAGGGAAAAATGATTTGCTTACACTGCCTTCAGCACTCAGACATACACTTTTTTCTATCCCTGTAGCAAAAAATCTGAAGGATAGTCTAAGCTTAATGCTGAAGGGTTAATTTACAAATGCCATTGGGGTGTTTACAAAACTTGGAGTATCAAAATGTTAATCAAACCTACCCTTATTTCTACTGCAATATTGGCTGCTGCCAGTATGCAAGTACAGGCGGCAGAATCGAGTAACGGTTTTTTTGCCGACAGTAAATTAGATCTAGGATTGCGCACTTACTATTTTAATCGCGACAAAGTTGACCAGGCGGATTCTAAAGCTATGTCTCAGGCACTGCGTTTAGACTTCACATCTGGCTACCTTAATAATATTGTAGGTTTTGATGCCTCAATTTTTAGTGCGCAAAAACTCAGCGGAGAAAATGGTCACGGTGGCACAAGCTTGCTGCGCGACGATGGATCAGCGCAACGCGGTTACGCCAAAATTGGCCAGGCTTTTGTAAAAGTTAAACTCGGCGAAAACGGCAAGCTAAAGGCGGGTCGCATGGTATTAGGCACCCCACTGTTTAATGACTCCGATTCGCGATCTACACCTAGTTCGACTCAGGCGGTGATGGCGGAAGGTAACTTTGGTAACGCCAATGTCTACGGTATCTGGTCGGATAGAGCCTCTGCTAAAACCAGTGAAACTTTCGATAAATACCAAGATACCAACGGTAAAAATTACGAAGTAAAAGTACTTGGTGGTGGTTATAGCTTTGATAACGGCTTGAATGTCAGTGCCGCTTACGGTGAAGCTGAAGATGTATTACAGCAAGCCTATGTCAACGTTAACTATCCGTACATTTTTTCTAACGACATCAAAGTTAAGTTTGATGGCCACTTTTACAGTGGTAAAGCGGACGGAAATGCCGTCGGTCATGTCGCATCTACTTATGACAGTGATTTAGTCAATTTGGCGGCGCAAGTCTCCTACCAAAACTCCAAAGTAACGGCCTCTTACCAGGGTGTTAACGGTGACGAGTACATCGAGGGTTGGGGCGGATCTGACGACACTGGCTTAAGCACCTGGAACTCAGTGCAACGCCTGGATTTTGACCGGGCTGATGAGCAATCATGGCAACTTCGTCTGGATCATGACTTTCAGAAAGTTAAGGGCCTAAGTTTTATGACTCGCTACACCCATGGCGACAACATTACTAAAGTCGGCCAGGCAGATGGATCCGAGTGGGAGCGCAACGTTGAACTTAAATACGCTTTCCAGGATGTTGATGGTCTATCAGTGCGCTGGCGCAACTCTACAGTCCGCTCCAGCGAGACTGTAGATACCAACGAAAACCGTCTATTGGTCAACTATAAAATCTCCTTTAAATAAAGGAGTAACTTACCCTTTTAGAGTGAATTTAAGCACGTTAGCCCCCCTTACTAACGTGCCCTTTTTCCCCTACTTTCTACTTACTACTTCCGACTTCCCACTTTCGACTTTCCACTTTCCACTTATCCCTTCATTCCCCCTCACAGCCAGAGTAAACAGCAAAGTTCCTAATACAGCACAGCAGAGCACCAGCGCTACTATCACTGTTTCAGCGCTGAGCAATCCACTAAACGCACCTATCAGCAACCCCGCTACAGGTTTGGTTGAATTATTAAAGAATATGATCACACCGGTAATTTTACCGTAATCTGCCGGCGCAATTATGGCTTGTCTGGTGGTGCGAATGTACACATTAAACATGCCATCAAACCCCAGCACTATCATGAATCCAATAAAAAACAGCCAGTAATTGTCACCGAGTGCATACAGAGCTCCGCCAAAACATATGCAGCTGAAGGAGATATAACCTATGCTCCTCAGGGCAAGTTTATTGACAAAAAGTGCCGTTAAACTCAGTACAGCAATTGAAGTCAGTGCCCCCATCATCTGCAGTAACCCGTAAGATGTCGCGGGCATTGCGAACTTACCTGTGACAAATGCCGCTGCGGTCGCCATGACTGCGCCAAACACTAAATTGACCAGTGCCGTTTGCCCCACTACGCCTAGTAATACTTTGTTGCCCAACAATAAATCCAGTGAGCGTCGTAACTGTTGGATGACTGACTGATTATTCGCAGGCACCCCTGCAACGTCCGTTGCCAGTGTATTGTCATCATCTTTTATCCTGATACTGCTCAAGGCAAATAGCAACTGACCGATTGCGAACAGACTGCAGGCAACTATTATCACGCTTTGCCAGCTGAAATACTGCAACACTACGGCCGCCAATAGGGGCCCGCAAATAATCGACAGTTGATCGACCGACTGCACCCAAGCTTGAATTCGGGCAAAAGGAGTCTTTTTAAATGCTTTAGGCAATAGTACTTCTGTGGAAATAAAGCCCTGGGTAGAAGCCAACCCCACCAGCGCCGATAACAATACAATAATGCTTAACAGCGCACCCTCCCCCAGCAGCCAAGAGAAGAAAATTGCCGCTACGCAAAACATCGACCTCAGCCACAAGCTAATTTTAACCACCTTTAAAGGAGAATATCTATCACCTATTATTCCGGCGAAAGGATTGTAAACAACCCTGGGGATTGTTTCTAAAGCGAAAGCCAGGCTCGACCAGGCAATGCTCTGAGTAATTTGAAACACCATGATTGGCACTACAAATAACAAAAATTGATCTCCTAAAGAAACTGCCAGACGTGAGCCAAAAAATAATTTACTGGACATGTTGCCCCCTTTACTACAAAAAAAAACTGATTCTACTAGTTTCTTAACATGCACAAAGACCCTATAATCAAACATATTATTTCTTTAAAAGAATATATAAATGCGACGTACCACAGATAAATACCACTTATTAAGAATATTCTGTCAAGTAGTGGACAAGCAATCATTTGCCGAAGCTGCAAAATATTTACAAGTTCCAAGCTCCTCAGTCAGTAAAGCAGTCAGCCAGCTAGAAGCCGAGCTAGATCAAACACTGTTGTACAGAACCACAAGGTCTATGGCCTTGACCGATGCCGGTAACATTTACTATAAACAAGGCAGACGACTGCTGAGCGACTGGCAAGCACTGGACAATCAATTAAAAGAGCTGACTGATGCCCCCAAGGGCCTGTTACGCATCACTACTCCGGTAGTATTAGGCCAAAACTTACTGAGTAAAATTGCCCTGGATTTCATGTTGGCGCACCCGCAAATCGAATTGGATATCATCCTAAGTAACAAAGTGATGGATTTGATTGAGGATGATATTGATGTTGCCTTTCGCACTTGGACCAAACTCTCAGATAGCGGGTTGTATAAAACCGATATGCTGCAAATGCGCTTAGTCATGGTCGCCTCCCCAGGTTATCTGCAAGAGTGGGGAACACCCAGCAAGATCGAAGATTTAAAAAACCACCAGCTGATTATGTTTAAGTCAGGTACCGATATGCGCAACCACTGGGGCTTTATCGATAGTCAGATAAAATTGCGCGGAAAAATGTACAGCAACAACACTTTTGTATTAATGGAAGCCGCTCTGCGTGGTGTGGGCATTGCCAATATCTACTCGCACTTCGCCGATAGTTTAATTGCCAGCGGGCAGCTAGTAGAAGTACTCAGCGACGAAATACAGTCAACGTCGACAGTCAGTGCCCTGTACCGACAACATCGGCGAACCTCGGCAAAACTGGATTGTTTTTTAACTTTTGTGCAGCAGGCACTTAAAGCCGGGAACGTTTAATTGACTGCGCTCTCAGTACACTTAGTAGGGAATATTATAGAAGCTATTTCATCGAGTGAAGCTATGCTGTATTCGGGATCTTCCAGCCCCGCTGGCCAGGGATGAAAACCTTTTAGCCAGATTGCTGTCATTCCTGCACTCCTGGCCCCCTGAATATCGTTAAGTGGATGATCGCCAACATAGCAGCACTGCTGTGCTGTGAGACCAGCCGCTGTCATCGCCCGCTGAAATATTTGTGGGTCAGGCTTTTTAATGCCGGCTTCCCCAGAACTCAGCAACTGATCCACGCAGTGATACCCCTGCAGCGCTCTGGCGGTTGCCAGTCTACTTGCCTGTGCACCGTTGGAGATGATTCCTATATGCATCTCTTGTTGGACTAGCCGTGTAAGCAGTTGATTCGCCCCCGCCATAGCCACGCTGCAGCTTGGAAAATACTTCAGCCAATGCGCTAACAACGCTGATTTTTCGACGCGGATTTCTCTGTGAAATTGACGATGTAGCTTATCTGCCACCGCTTGCTTAATACTGCTATAACCCGAGTTGGCGACAAGATAACCGCCGTTATCAACCCCTTTTATAATCTGCGCAATAGATGTTGCCGATGCCGAATTTAAAGAGCTTGCAAAGTGCTCTACAAAAACCTCAGCGTAGCGCTCGATGCTGCGCTGGCGATGAATCAAGGTGTTATCTAAATCAAAGTAGAGCGCTTTAAACATCCTCTCTCCCGGGTAACATTTGGCTAAAAAAAGCCTGGCACAGGTAGCATACAGCGATGCCAAACATTTCAGCTGTGTCTAGGTCAGGCAACAACCACTTTGTAGAATAGAGAGAATAGCATTTAGGATTATGCTCACTATCGATAGCAAACTGCTGATTAACATTCAGCTTCCCCAAAGAAAGTATTGGCCAACAGCGCTGTATTAGTAGCTGTTGGCACAATGCTCTGCGAATAAAACCCTCTTCGTTGATATTGATATTCCGTAGAGGTAGATAAGTCCGCTAAATTCTATAACTAGCCTGCGGCTAACTGTGGCTCGCGAGTTAGCTTACGCATAAACTGGTAGGTATAGCTGCCGACAACTATTGTAGCGATCAGATCTATCACCGGAAAAGTCCACCATATTCCCGGCACACCAAATTTATTGGAGAAAATCCACAACACCGGTAATAACAGTACATAGGTATGAAAAGCATTTAGCAGAGCCGCAGGCTTGGCGAAGCCCAGTGCCTGAAACAGTGCCGGGCACATCATGCCAATACCGACAGTGACAAAACCGATAAAGACCACACTTGAGATACTCGCGGCCGCTTCGATCAGAGCCTGATCGGTGGTAAATATCTGAAAGATCCATTCGGATTTAAATAACATAGGTACGCTCCAGATCAGCGCATAAGCACCACTGGTGAGTATCGACACTTTCAATACTTCTGCTACTCTGTCGTAGCGCTTAGCCCCGTAATTAAATCCGGCAAAGGTTTGAAAAGCGATCATCATCCCCAGCACCGGCAAGAAAATCAGCATAAATGTGCGGTTGAAAATGCCGTGTCCACTGATCAACAAATCCGCACCGTCGCTGGCGACATTTACGATAGCAAAGTTAACTGACATCAGCATTACCGCATAGCCGGTATAAGATAAAAACACTGGAATCCCTAGAGACAGAGCCTCTAAGTGGATTTTTCCCTGTAGCTTAAAATACTGCAAGTCAAAATTAATCAGGTGCTTGCCAGAGGAAAGTATCTTGATTGAATACAAAAATGATACACAAATCGCGATCACAGTCGCCCATGCAGCGCCTGCCACACCCCATTCGAATACAAATAAAAACAACGCATCTAATACAATGTTTAACAGCGAGGAGAGAGCCATCAACTTCATCATTTCCATTGTTTTTCCCTCCGCGCGAAAGGCATCACTGATAATACCAGCGCAGAAGCTCACGGCAGTGAACAGAGCGATAGGAGTGATGTATTCTATGGCGTAACCTTGCAGTGCAGCGGGCAATTTCAACAAGCTAAAAATCTGTACTTTAAAGATAAGTATGATTGCGGTGCAGCACAAACCCACCATCGCGGCCAGAAACAGTGATGAGCTAAAAATTGCATCGGCCTGCTGCCCCTCTCCCGCACCGAGCCGGCGAGACAGTATTGAGGCCATACCACCGGCCATCATAGCGCTGATACTGATCAATACCATATGTACAGGGAAAGCGGCAGACACCCCACCAATGGCCTCTGTTCCGACTGCGCGGCTAATAAAAATAGCATCTACAAAGTTATACAGGCCATTGACTAACAGACCTATAATAATCGGCATCGCCATGCGCATAAATAAGCCAAATACTGGCGCGTTAAGCATTTCATCGGTGCTATTTTGCTTATGATCTGTCACTGCTTCGCTCATCTTTAACCTGCTACTGGATAATCTAAAAGGCCATCTTAAGCAATTCCTGCAGAAATTCCTGACAGATATTGCTATGGAATATGCGAACAGGTCATCACTGTTGTTCGTCGTTTCCTCAATGAACCTTGACTAATATTTCTAATTCTATTTGGTCTCTTTCTGTATCAACGCTTATATAGCGTTCCATCACTGTCTTACCAGCCACTAATATATGCTTTGAGGGTATATATTCACTGAATAACCACAGATAAAAAGGGTGCCTTAACTGGCTTATTTTACCGGCAAAGCGGGCACTTAAGTAACGCCCTGCATGCAGAGTTCGCAGCGCTATATTTTTATCTAGCAGTGCCTGAGGATCATCAATTTGATAACCCGCCTCGTACCGACACTGCTCAAAAGGGGTTAAAAAGTAATTATCCTGGCAAAAACCAACATTGCGGTTATCACCTTGGAAAGGTACTTCTAAACTGGCTAACAGTTCAGCTAACCTGGCCCAAGCCTGCACAATTCCACTCAAGTGATAACCTTCAGTGCTAGCGACATAACAATAGTGTTGAGTTTGCAGTTCTATTATTTGTATGCCTTTACACTGCTCTTTTAGCAATTCCCTGTCTTTGCTTGATAAGTTGCCATGATATAAATTTTGCGGTTGCAGGGTTTTTCCAATTTTGCTGGATAGTTTTCCATTCTTGCTTTTTTTGTTGCTGTCGCCTTTGCGATAAGTGGATGCGCTAAAACCAAAATATTTGCCAAATGCCTTGGCAAAATTCGCCTGTGACGAAAAGCCGCAGTTAAGGGCTATCTGCTGAATACTCTGCTGTTGCGGCGCGCGCAATTCAAACAGAGCCTGGGCTAACCTTTTGCGTTGCATGAATTGGTTAAATGGCTCATTAGTCACCGCTTTAAAGGTACGGTGAAAATGAAATTCAGACATGTTCACCTGTCTGGCCATGGCCGCTACACTAATCATTTGGCCCAAATTCTTTTCGGCGTATTCAACTGCTCTGTTTATACGTTGTAGATCTTTGTGCGATATCGGCATCTTTACATCTATTAATGGTAATTAAAAAGCCTGTTGAAAAAAGAACATGCACATAAGTTCGGTGGCAGCTCCGGGCTTGGAAAATTTTCAAGACATGGGGTTGGCTTGAGTACGTCCTCACAGGCTAACAAGGGTATCTTACTATTAAGTATATTCCCTGGGCTGTATGACAGTGACGCTAATGTGGCTGAGGTGATAGTTAACTCATAACACCGACTTCAGAGGTTGCAATACCGTTAAATCTGGCAACTGATCAATTAAACTCTGGCGGCTACACCATGGATAAGTTAAATTTTCCAACGGGTACATTAACGCATCCTGGTGTTCAGGGCTCAATACCAACATCTGCTCAATTTTAATCATCAAGCTATCGACTAAAACATCATCAGCTGTTGAAAACTGCCAATGGTAGTCGCCAAAACCTATGCGTAAGCTACCCGTTTCTCTTTCAGACATCCCCACCAGCCACTGGCACTTTAAGAGTCCATTTTTAACAGTGACGCTCTCATTGATGCAAAATGTATAGATATTTTCATAGCTCTGACCAAAATTTTTGACCAGTACCTGGGTAATATCTTGCAGCCCATGAGTCTGGCTAGGAAAGGCGATATTTTCGCTGTTTACTTGCATTTGTAACTGCGCGTTACCACTGAACACTTTGGTTAATAAATGCGGTCGATTTTGATCTTTGGCCTGGATGTAACGGCTGATAATTCGCTTGTAGTTTTGCAATTGGTTATTAGGCATGCATAAGGTCTCGTTAAAGTTTAGGCTCATGAAATCCATACTTTGTTACAGCCCAAGCCGATTTAATCAATGCAGTGGATTAGTATCAGAGCAAAGTGACACTGTAAAAGGGAACGACTGCGCGCTCATCGCTGACGACTAACTGCCTGATCCCGGTTCATTATAGCTTGCGCCTGGCCCTGGTTGCAGTTTGAAAATAGCAACAGCATAGGTGCTATTATCGCTAACTAAGGCTTTCCCGGGGCTGAAAACCACTCCCTCATTCACTCTGCTTGCAGATAGAGGAAATACGCAACTATCACATGTTACTCTGGGCTACTGGGGCCATTTTCAAGCATATCCGCCCTGCGAGGTTTAAGCTGATAGATAATTACTGCATAGCCCCCACAACAAGTGAGATTGGCGAGTGTTCTTGCAGAAAAACGCTGAGCTGCGAAGAGGGATTTGATAAAAAAACATCCTCTTATAGCGTTATTTTATATATTAGCTGTCGGCAAAAGACAATGCCTGTCTGCATAGATGTGCGAGTTTAATTTAGAAAACAGCCTTGACATCATACCTTTATTGATGACCCTGTTAATTTTATGGATGGAGAAGAGAATTACTTAGCTGGTAACTTTTACTGGTTCTAGCAGATCACTTAGCTGATAGCTTTTTGCTGGTTCTAGCAGATTACTTAGCGGGTAGTTTTTTGTTGGTTCTACCAGTATACAAAGGTAATTAACAGAAGCGGGCAAGCCGGTAGCAGATCGACAATGAATTTCTACCACTGTGTGCCAAGTGCATTTTTTGTTCCTATTCATCGCACAAGCTCAATTGCCCGATACAGCGATTGAACTGGGCACGACGAACAGCGGTATTGGCTCTACAGTTGAAAATTTCGCTCCTGTGGAAAATTAAAGTTTACCTTTTAATGGATGATCATTCTGCCACTGGGCCGCAGCGCTAGAATCGACAAAGAACACTAATAAATTTGCCGCAGAGCGCGACTTAACCCAGATGATTTTTGCACTGGCTGTGGCACTGCTACTTACCTGATACCAAAGACAATCATTTTGATAGGCATCGGCCTTAGAATTCACTTTGTATACCAGTATATCTGCCGCCCCGCGAGAATTAACCTCATGGGCACGCACAGAAGCTACCGCGCTAAATTGCACTTCATGGATCAATGCCATCACTTACTCCTTTACAATTTTTAAAGGTCACTGCTATTCGAATTGACCGACGCTTTATGATCACACCCCGGATCTTCCTCTACCCCTACCAAAAGATTATAGCGAACAAATCACTGCAAAACCCGAGGGGACTTATCATTTGTAGCAACTTGTTATTACCCAGGGCAGCGCATGCTTGAAGCTGTGACTTGTCGTTTACAGCCGTAGCACATCGCTGATATTTTCTATTGCGCCTTGGTGGCAGCTCTGGATACTGCCCGATGCATTCGCCCTCCCTCAGACGACGCAGCTAAAAAACGCTTTATCAAGGGCTAAAACATTGTTATAACAAACTGAAAAATCTCTACCACTAGCAAAAAACAACAATTTCAAGGTCCTCTTATGCGTATATTTTTAAATTCAGATTATGCAATGCACGATGCCAGCGGTGAAATGCACCATGGAAAACTGGTGGATTGTTTTGAAAACCCTTCACGTCTGGACAATATCATCAGTGCCTTTAAAGCTAATGGGGTCAGCGAGTTTAGTCAGACTGAAGATTTTGGAATGCAAGCTATACTGGCTGTTCACGATGCTGATTATGTGGAGTTTTTGCAGAGTATTCACCGAAAATGGCAAGCGGCGGGAAACAGCGGTGACGTAATTCCGTACATTTGGCCTGTACCTGGGTTAAAACGTAGTGCGCATCAAAATTTGAACGCGCAAGTAGGACGTTATGCCTTCTCCAGTGACTCACCTATTATGCAGGGGACCTGGCAGGCTACCTACAGCGGAGTGCAAACAGCGTTGAGCTGCCTAAAAGCCGTGCAACAACAAGGTCACAAGGCAGCGTTCAGTCTGAGCCGACCACCGGGCCATCACGCTCACAAAGCTAACTATGGCGGCTACTGTTTCCTCAACAACGCTGCTATCTGCGCTCAGGCGGCACTGGATAATGGCGCCGCTAAAGTCTGTGTATTAGATGTAGATTTTCACCACGGCAATGGCACCCAAGATATTTTTTATCAGCGCAGTGATGTATTTACTGTTTCGATACACGGTGACCCTGCGGATAACTTCCCTTATTTTTTAGGCTTCGCTGATGAATCAGGTGAGAGTGCCGGAGAGGGGTTTAACCTAAACATTCCCCTTGGGGATGGTACTGACATGCAGCAGTGGACCCAAGCTTTGCAGATTGCGGCTAGCGCAATCAAGGAATACTCCCCCGATATGCTGATAGTGCCTCTGGGGGTCGATACATTTGCTCTGGATCCAATTTCCACTTTTAAATTAACCACGCAGGACTATCTGACAATGGGCTCGCTGATAGCAGATTTAAATCTGCCCTGTGTCTTTTTAATGGAGGGAGGCTACGATGTAGGGCCTATAGGACAGAACGTCTATAATGTACTGCGTGGTTTTGAGGGAGATGACGATGCTTATACCGATAAACCTGGTCCCCTATAGAAGATAACGGTGCTGGGGAACCAGCACCTACCAGAGCTTTTTATCTGAAATTGCCAGTGTGCGAAAAGCATCGTTAGCTCTGAAGCTATAATGGGTATCCCCGTCTTCAGCTTTATACTGAGTGCGAAAGCGTTTTTGCAACTTCTCCGAAAAAATCTCCACATCGCGGGCAGCTTCGAAATATAAGTTGAATGCTTTAGGGACAGTGCCTGTGGTCACCGCTAATTTGTATCGATAGTTAGTGGTGACTCTGCGAGCTATCGGCTCATCTGCATCGAAGGGATTCAGACCTACCACTACCGCTTTATCGACACTGCCGTTTTCGTGAGCGTGGCGACGCATTTCAATGAAATAGATGCCGCTACCGATGGGAAAACGCCCCATCATCGACAATAATTTATCGGTAAAATACTGGTTGAGCTCCCCTGCTTGCGCCTGTTTTTTCATCATATCGTAAGCTTTAATATGCAACTCTTTATCGACCGTAGTTTTGACCGACAAAATGAAAGAGGAGTACACCCGGCAAACTTTAAGTAGCTCTTCAATCTCGCTGCTAGCACTCGCTTTAGGATCCATCTGCTCTTTAATGAAGGTAAAACGAGCGGCTTGTTTCATCTGCGCAATGCGTTCAGCTTTGTCCTTTTCTTGCTGTTGTTTTTCCAGCTCCTGCTTCTTTGTGTCCTGTGTTTCTTCACTGTTAAACTTTTTATTGTAAAAAGAGCGACTTCGATAAGTACTATCGACCGGTAGCACTGCGCGTATCTCTAGAACTCCGACACCGTAGTGGTGAAATTGCTGGGCGCTTAGCTTGCTCTGCGCTAACAACTCCTGGCGGTTATTCATATCTAAAAGATTATTTTCCCCGGTCCTCTCCAATATTTCCAGGGACTTTGGCGAATACAAGCCCATTTCTTTAAGGTAAATTAATTCGACAAAAATTTGCTGAAGCTCTGTTAACGCCGGGTTCTGCGATACTTGTTTTTTGTTCCTGATTTCTTTCTCTTTGCTCTCTTGTATTTTTATCTGCTCTAACTTGTAATCGCTGAGTAGATCCGAAAGGTACTGAGATTTAAATTGATAGCCATCTTTGAGCATACTATCGAGCAATAGCGACATTAATGCACATTGGTACATCGGCTTCAGTGACTTACTTATCTCGATGCGGTTGCGAAATTTAGCATCACTCTTATCGATAGGGTAATTTAATAAGATGGTGCCGAGGATGATTTCAAAGTGACGCCTGGAGTTTTTCTTGTCAATTAACAAATGTAAAATATTATCCAGTATCACCCTGCTCTCTTGTTGATGCGGCAGGATTATTTCATCGAGGCGCTGTTTTTGTAGAAGCAGCTCTCGGGTGGCACCGCTGTGTTGATTTCTCTTGGTTTGCAAAAGAATTTTAGAATCGAGATTATTAGATTCAATGTACTTAAGATCTATCCCCTGCTCATAGAACGAACCCACTCTCTGAGTAAGTGCCTGGCTAAGTTTTTCCACAGCCAGTAATTGTCTGGTGACAGTCGGGCTAGTAGTTGGTTTAGTTGAGGGCACAGAGACTTCGGGCTTCGGTGGATTCAAATTATTTCCTATAAATCTCAGAACTATTTATCGAACAAATACAATGATGTACTACTTTTACATTTTTTTCAATATAAGCAAACCTGAAGCAGTCTAGTAACCGGCAACATACTGGCTAGCAGAGCCTTGTTACTTAGGCCTTTCAGGGAAGACAAGTTTTAACTCTTAGATACACTCTGCAAGCCCTTTGTTCAGACAACTAACTTGCAGCAGACCCTATTGAAAGTCCAGTAAAGTGTAAATAAATGCCTTCAGCTGCAGTTCTTCCTAGAAGCTGTGAACAAGTGCAGTTGTAAGACTTTTCCTTTGGCAAAAGCCCGCCTCTGTCGATAGTGGATAACGACGAAAATTGGCATGTTCCTAAGCTTTAAGCGCCCTGTTTAACAGATAACCTAAAGCCGCAATGATCAGGGCGCCGCACAGCACCGGCGTCAGCAAAAAACTCCAACCGGGGTTTAGTAACATCACTAGAATAGGATTGGCACCCGCTGGCGGATGAGTCGTTTTTGTGATTAACATTAAACTGATAGCGACCCCAGTTGCCAGACCCAGGGACCATGGATAAACACCTACAAACTGGACAAAGACTAAGCCTACCGTCGCCGACAATAGGTGCCCAAAGATGACGTTGCGCGGTTGCGCAAGAGGGCTGGCGGGCAAGGCAAAAACTAATACCGTAGTAGCGCCAAAAGGTGCCATCAGCCATAAGCTCCCTTCGATGTATTGATCCAGATAGGCCAGTATGGCAATTGCTAAACTGGCACTTAAGCCAGCCACCAGTGGGAATAGTTTTTTATACATTCATCTCTCCATTATTAAACTTTAGTAAGTAGACCACTTTGTCTACCAATATAGACAAAGTGGTCTACCCCTGTCAAACTCTGTCAGACAAATTGTTGTTATCCGCAAAGGTGCATATGTCAGATAAGAAAATGATCATTACCCGCACTGCCCTGCAGTTGTTTATTTCCAAGGGGATACATGCTGTGGGAATCAATGAGGTGATTAAACAATCCAAGGTAGCTAAAAAGACCTTATATCACCACTTTGCCAGCAAAGATGCACTGATAGTCAGCACCTTACACTACCGTGACCAGCTGTTTATGCAGTGGCTGGAACAGCGTTTGTTAACCGTTAGGAAGCCAAAATCGGCCATTATTGAGGTTTTTTTCGCACTGGATGATTGGTTTAACAACAGAGTTGCAGTATTAGGCGACTTTAATGGTTGTTTTTTTATCAATGCATGTGCTGAGTACAAAGACCCTGTCTGTGATATCAATCGATGCTGCAAAACTCACAAAGCGAACGTGCAGGATTTGCTAGGCAAATACGTCGCGCAGTTTGAGTCAGATGAAAACGCCGCCGCACTGTTAACTAAACAACTGTGTATTTTAAAAGAGGGAGCTATCACTACTGCTCTGGTGCAGCGGGATTTAGAGGCCGCATTAAAGTTAATTGAGGTGGTGCAATTACTGTTACAAAAACGCACAGGCTAGAAAAGAGCAGGAAAATCCGTGAGATTCACAGATAGGTTACAAAGTGCAGCGAACTTATTCGCCGCACTGTACTAACACTTAGCAGATTAAAATATTAATCTTGACGTTCAGTCGTCTCTAGCAAGTGGTAACCGAATTGCGTTTTTACCGGGCCGTGAACCACGTTGATCTCTTCTTCAAAAACAACTTTATCAAACTCAGGTACCATTTGGCCTTTGCTAAAAGTACCAAGATCTCCACCGCTACGACCTGAAGGGCAAGAAGAATGCTCTTTAGCCATATCTGCAAAACTGGCGCCAGCTGCAATTTGTTCTTTAATTTCGATACATTGGTCTTCAGTTGCAACTAATAAGTGGCGTGCGCTTGCTGTAGGCATAATTAAAAATCCTGTGGTAATTACTAAAATTGGAGGCGAATAATAACCAGATGACCCTGAAAAAGCTAGTACTGTTGCGCCCTGTAGGTGAATCTTTGTTAAACAGCCGTTTAATTATTGTTCATTAATCACCCAGATATTTGCTGACAGTGTCTTAAGCTATGTGTTTACACTGCCTAGAGGGACAATCTGTAAAGGTTTCAATAAAGCAAATTGATCACTGGTATCAGCACTGCTAAAAACAGCACAGACATCAGCCCACCAGCACGCACAAAATCTATCACTTTATAGCCACCAGGGCCCATGATCAGAGCATTCACTTGGTGGGTGGGAATTAGGAAAGCATTCGATGTAGCCAGTGCCACTATCAGTGCAAATACCGCCGGATTACCTCCCGCGCCAATGGCAATATTTACCGCCAGTGGCACCAGTAATACCGTCGCCCCAACGTTGGACATCACCAGCGAGAAGAATGTGGCCAATAGCGCGACCGCCAACTGCAGCCCCCAAATGGGTACTCCGGCCAGTAGCTGCAAAGTATTGTGGGCAATCCAGGCCGCTGTACCACTGCTCTCTACGGCCATGCCTAAAGGAATTAAACTGGCCAGTAGAAACACTGTTTTCCAACTGACCGCTTTATAGGCCTCATCAATGTTCAAAACATTTGTCATCACCATACCCAGCGCGCCTGTCAGCAGCGCAATGGAAAGTCGCACTTCAGTAAACAACACCAGCGCAATAGCGATGCTAAAAAATGTCAGAGCCCAGCCCACTTTGTGTGGCCTCAGCTCTTCGATTGGGTAATCTTTATTCACTACGACGTAATTTCTGTCGCTTTCCAGTCTGGACAGTGCATCCCAGGTGGTATGACAAATCAGTGTGTCTCCTGCCTGTAGCGGAATCTCTCGAACATTTTCACCCGCCTGTGTAGTCTCTCCGGCCCGATGCAGCCCCATCAACGACATACCGGTTGAATTTCTCAGGCGTAGATCTATGGCCGATTTTCCGATCAGTTTAGAACTGGGCGGTACTACAACTTCAGCAATCCCTGCTTTTTGCGCAGAAAGTGCATCGGCAAAAGAATCCATTTCCGGGCGCAGAGTCAACTGGTAGTGATTACAAAAAGCACTGAGCTGCACGGGCGTGCCCATGACGCCTAATACAGTATTGGCTTCAATGCCGACTTCTCGGTCTAGACCACCGGGACCGATACGCACACTGCCATTGGTGAATTGCGCCGCTATCACCCTCACCCCATTCGGTGATTCCAGCTGCTCTAGAGATGAGCCTATCAAGTCACTATCGGAGGGCACTAACACTTCGATCAAGCCGTAATCTAACCCGTAGGTTTCTTTAAAATACGCCATCGGAGAGGAGCTTTCTAATTCTTGTGGCGCTACTTTGGGTAAGACAAAACGCCCCAAAAGCATAAAATAGAGGATTCCTACTATAACCAGAGCAATACCGATGGGAGTCACTGCAAACAACCCCCAGGGTGACATTTGCTGCTGGGCAGGTAGGGTGAGATTGGAGGAGATCATCAAGTCATTAAGTAAAATAAGCGGACTGGAACCTATCATTGTCATAGTGCCGCCCAATATTGCGCAAAAACCCATCGGCATCAACAGTCGGCTCAAAGGCAGATTGGCTCTGGCACTGATGCGGCTCACCACCGGGATAAATAGAGCGGCGGCACCGACGTTTTGCATAAAGCTGGAAATAAAAGCCACTGTGGATGAGATGATAGGAATAATTCGCTGCTCTTGAGTGCCTCCGACTTTCAAAATGGCCTGGGCTACCGAGCCCATTAAACCGGTTTTATCCAGACCTGCGCCAATAATCATCACCGCGATTATAGAAATCACAGCGTTCGAGGAAAAACCGTTGAACAATAATTGCGGATCAACCAGCCCCTGCTGTAAACCCATGTAGGGTGCCAACACCGACGTCAATCCCAAGAACACCATCACGCAAATCGCCGCTATATCAATGCGCACCACTTCAAAGGCGAACAGGTAAATAGTGAGCAGTAACACAGCGATCACCCAGGCTATTTCGTTACTCGGGACTATCAAGCTGACAGAAGCCGCCAACAGTATGAAAAACAGTGCCGTTAAAATCTTTTTTACACTAAATAGTTGTAATGCGGCAAAAGGTTTGGGTGACTTCGCAGTGATTGGTATTTCTATCTCAGTGGCAAGGTTATCTTTTTCTATAGAAGAAGTGACAGCGGTTTTAATGTCTGACATTGATTAATAGCCTTAGTAAGTGCAAAAAAATATTAAGCTGCTGATATTTCGGCAAAATCCATTTTTCAGGTACGCAGTTAAATTGATCAATATGCATTCTATGAAGTTTGCAGCATTCTTAAAAACGAAATAAACTGCATGTCAAATTCGATTTTATTGATGTAGAGATTTACTAATTATAGTTGGAGATTAACTTTTTTGGACACTTTATTGCTGAAAACCTTCCTTGAGGTCACCCGTACCCGGCATTTTGCTAAAGCCGCCGAAAACTTGCACGTTGCCCCTTCTACAGTCAGTACCCGAATCCGTCAGCTAGAACAGAATTTAGGATTAAATTTACTGATACGAAACCACCAACAAGTTGCTGTCACTCCCGCCGGAGAGCGATTAATGAAGCACGCCAGGCACATCTTAAGCGCCTGGGACCGAGCTTTTGAAGACGTAGCGTTGGCGGAAAAATTAAAAAAACGTCTGGTGATTGCAGGGCCCTCCAGCTTGTGGGATATCTTTTTACAGGACTGGCTTAATATACTCTATCGAGAACGCACTAATATCGGCTTGCGGGCGGAGGAGAGTTCACCCTTGCGGGTAGTGGAAAAACTCGACCGCGGCTTAATTGACTTAGGATTTCTCTACGAGCAACCCAAAATACAGGACATGAGCGTCGTTGAGATTCAAGATATCACTTTAATATTAGTGGCAGATAGTCCAACTCGACAGGCACACAAGGCAATGTCTGAGGGGTATATCCGGGTTGAGTGGGGAACGACTTTCAATGTTTTGCACGAGGCGCACTTTATTGATCGGCCTCTTGCAGCGGTGCGGGTTAACAGTGCCAGAATTGCCCTTGAACTCATTTTAAAGGCGGGTGGCTGTGCCTACTTACCAAAAAGAATGGTCATTGAGCATCTGGCGAGCGGGCAATTACACAAAGTATTGGGTGCTCCAGAAATCCCCATGAAGGCCTACGCCGCTTACTCACTACACGGCGAGAATAAAGATTTAATCTGCCAATTATTAGAACTTATATGAGTCAAATTTAGCTTGTGATAAGCGCAGATTTATCTGCGCCCAGAGTGTCAGGCCGTTAGCGACGCTGCTAAGATAGCTCGCCATCAAAGTTAAACACATGCTTTAGCGATTAGATTAGATTAGATTAGATTAGATTAGATTAGATCTTATCTGACCTTATCTGATCTTATGTTAGCTATAGATCCGTTGCGCCCAGAGTGTCAGGCCGTTAGCGACGCTGCTAAGATAGCTCGCCATCAAAGTTAAACACATGCTTTAGCGATTAGATAGATTAGATCTTATCTGACCTTATCTGATTTTATGTTAGCTATAGATCCGTTGCGCCCAGAGTGTCAGGCCGTTAGCGACGCTGCTAAGATAGCTCGCCATCAAAGTTAAACACATGCTTTAGCGATTAGTTTAGATCTTATCTGACCTTATCTGACCTTATCTGATCTTATGTTAGCTATAGATCCGTTGCGCCCAGAGTGTCAGGCCGTTAGCGACGCTGCCAAAGTGGTCGCCATCGAGCACTTCAATAGCACCGAATTTCTGCTCAATCGCCTCTTTAATAATGGGGGACTTAGCTGAGCCACCGGTTATATAGATCAAATCCGGGCGAGTGCCGGCCTGTTTGATAGTGTCGTCCATCAAATTAATCATCTTCCTCAGAGGCCGTTGCACTGCCTGGCGCATTTGCTCAAAACTCAGCGCGCTGCTCAGACTCTCTTCAATATAATCCAGTTGCACCAACGTTTGCTGCGTTGTTGAAAGCTGTATCTTGCTCTGCTCAGCACTGCTGACTACTTGTTGGTTCTGTCTGTTCTCTCTGAGCTTGATGAAACGCTGTAACAATTGTGGCTCACTGGTATCACGCAATAACTGTCGCAACAATAAGCTAGTTTCCAGTTTATTGAACTGAGCCTGAGCACCGACATCGTTGGTACTTACCGCATTCCAGAAAGCTTGCGTGGGCATCGGCAGGCCGTTTTTCAACACCGACTTCATCCCCAGTAATGGCATCAGGGCGTTGGCTGCCAGCTGTATATCAAAGTCGTTGCCACCAACTCGTTCACCACTGTGACCTATAAAATCATCAGCCCGATCATCTGTGTGTCGATGACTAGGACCCATGCACACCATAGCACAGTCGCTGGTGCCTCCGCCTATATCTACGACTAACACCTTTTTATCGACTCTGAGTTGCTTTTCAAAATCCAGTCCCGCCGCTATCGGCTCATACAAAAATTCGACTGATTTAAAACCTGCTCTTAGAGCCGAGATCCTAAGGATGTCTAATGCCTGAATATTACTCTTAGTCGCGTTAATGCCCTGAAAGTTGACGGGGCGACCTATGACTGTATGCGTTAACTGCTGCCCGCAACGCTGTTCAGCGCGCTGTTTAATCTGCTGCATCATGACAGTGACAATGTCTTCAAAGAAATGAATAAACTCTGCACGCACCCCGCTGGCCCCCAGGAATGACTTGGCCGATTTTACAAAGTAGCCCTCACCAGGCAATGAAAAGTACTGCGAGAAGGCCTCGCGGCCAAAATACAAACTCTGCTCATGGGCACCGATGCTCTCTTCGCGGCGAAACTTGCCTGCTAAGTTTAAATTAGCACTACGCAAGCCACTGTATTCGCTACGCATACTGGTATCACTAATATGTCTGGCGACCTGCTCACATATCAGTTCTCTACCCAACGCATACACTGTGGAGGGTAAAAACCTGTGCTCTTGCTCTAAGGGTAACAAGCGCGTGGTTGAACTATCAGCATTGATAACGCCAATGGCGCAATTAGAAGTGCCGTAATCAAATCCGGATATCATGATGAACCTGCTAGTGCTAAAAAGCGCTGCAAAATAACATAGCAAAGCGCACTGCGGCCAGTGTTATCCTGTATTTATGCTTCTTTGTTGATAACTCCCAGAATTAGTTCTCTGTTAGCCTCTTTAAAAATCAAAATAGCACTCGACCTGAACCTGTTTCCAAGGTAATTTAAGCCCTTCACTTTTTTCAGCAAATCACCGGAGAACAAATGCAAAGCCTTAAGCTACAACCTATTAACAAGGTTGAAGGGACTGTACAAATCCCTGGATCTAAAAGCCTATCCAATCGAATTTTACTGCTTGCGGCGATGGCCAGCGGCGAAACCACCATCACTAATTTATTAGACAGTGATGATATTCGAAGAATGCTTGAGTCTTTAACTTTGCTAGGTGTGCGCTATCAACTCAGCGACGACAAAACCCGTTGTACTGTACAGGGACTTGGCAGTAGTTTTAACTCGGCTGACACGCAATTATTTCTCGGCAATGCGGGGACCGCCATGCGCCCTATTACCGCCGCGCTCTGTGTTGGCGGTGGTGACTATGAACTCTCTGGTGACCCGCGAATGTATGAGCGGCCTATAGGTGACCTGGTGGATGCGCTGCGTCAACTAGGTGCCCAGATCAGTTATTTGAAAGATGAGAACTACCCGCCATTAAAAATTGTCGGTACCGGCCTCCAAGGTGGTGAAGTCAGTATTAAAGGCAGCATTTCCAGTCAATTTCTTACCGCGCTGCTGATGGCGGCTCCCTATGCTGAAGATGACTTGAATATTGTTGTAGAAGGCGAGCTCGTCTCTAAGCCCTACATTGATATTACCTTAGATGTGATGGCCTCCTTTGGTGTACAAGTCACTAATGACAACTACCAACGTTTCATTATTAAAGCGGGCCAAAGCTACCAGGCACCAGGCGAGATTATGGTAGAGGGTGATGCCTCATCAGCTTCATACTTTTTAGCCGCAGCCGCGATTAAGGGCGGTACTGTCAGGGTAGAGGGAGTGGGTAGTCAGAGTGTACAAGGGGATAAACTGTTCGCAGAAGTACTTAAGCAGATGGGAGCCAAAGTTAGCTATGGCCCCACTTACATAGAAGTCAGTGCTGACAAACCTTTAACCGCAATAGATATGGACTTGAACCACATTCCAGATGCTGCGATGACCATTGCCACTACCGCGCTGTTCGCCACAGGTACAACAGTGATTCGCAACATTTACAACTGGCGGGTAAAAGAAACAGACCGCCTTAGCGCCATGGCCACCGAATTGCGCAAAGTAGGTGCGACAGTCACTGAAGGTGAGGACTACATTGAAATAACCCCGCCTGACATTTTGCAACACGCGCAAATTGATACTTATGATGACCACAGGATAGCGATGTGTTTTGCACTAGTGGCATTGAGCAATACTGCGGTCACTATCAATGACCCGGGTTGTACTGCCAAAACACTGCCGCAATTTTTTGAGTTGCTTGAGAGTATTAGTAGGTAGAGTTGGAAATTGGAACCCTCAGACAAAAAAAAGGGTAACCCGAAGGTTACCCTGAAAATGACAAGAACCGTGTATGCTCTTCCATTGGTTAATTTGAGTTTAACTAATGGCAGAAAGTGAAGTTAACTTAGTGATAATTCAGCAAGTTATCTTGCGAGCTGAACTATAATACCATAATGCGAATGATTAGCAATAAGATTTGCAGTTATGGCGATATTTTTACTCACTCAACCTAAATCCAGACATCATTGATGGCGGTGAGCTCACTTTGCTCCAGGTCCCCGGTATTTAATACCCCCTGCGGCTCTATCAACAGCATTTTCACCTCTTTCGCGGCAAACGGCTTGTGCTCTACCCCCTTAGGCACCACATACATTTCCCCTGCAGCTAAGTGCACACAGCCACCTCTAAAATCCAGCCGCAACCGCCCCTCTAAAACAATAAAAGCTTCATCGGTATGCGCGTGTTGATGCCAGCTGAAATCACCCTCGATTTTAACTATTTTTATCTGGTAATCGTTCATTTGCGCAATCACTTTCGGTGCCCATTGTTCAGAGAATAAACTCAATTTTTCACTAAAATTAACCGCCTGGTATTTGACTGGACTGGGTTTATCAGACATAGTTTTACTCCTAATTTTTAATTGTACCGATCGGATATGGACCACCATTTAAAAGTAAAAACCACTGCAGGTCTTGAACGATTGTGCAACACAACAAGATCAGAGCACATGTTCAGTACAGAACCGATTCTGGGCATAGAAATACTGCAGGCATGGTTTGCCGGTGATGCCTACGACAACCACCGCCACGATACCTATGCTATCGGTATTACCGATTCAGGATTACAGTCCTACGATTATCGCGGGGCAACACAGACCAGCACTCCCGGTAGCGTGATGGTGCTGCACCCGGACGAGTTGCACAACGGTCGTGCGGGGTCCACTGAGGGCTTTGGCTATCGGATGTTATATGTCGACCCTGCACTCATCTCAGATGCCGTGCGCAGCGTCTCCGGTCGTCCCTCTGCGCTGCCCTTCGCCCGCGAATCAGTTTCTAATAACCCTCTCTTGTCCAGCGCAGTGCAGATAGCTTCACTGGGAGCACTGCAAAATTCGGAGAGTCTGGCTTCTGATGAGATATTGTTGCTGCTGGCTAAAGGGTTAATTGCAGCAGATAGCAGCTGCATTAACCCCCGACATAAATACAGCATAGATTACCGGGCGGTTGATTTAGCCAGAGAGTATTTAAATGCCCAGGAACCTCGCGTAGTGCACTCTGCTGAGCTAGAAAAAGTCACAGGATTGAGTCGCTATGACTTATCCAGGCAATTTAAAAAGGTGCTGGGTACTTCGCCCTACAGATACAGTGTCAACAGGCGCCTGGACATGGCCAGGCGCTTAATTCAACAGGGCCATCCACTTATTGAGCTGGCCTTTGCCACAGGCTTCGCCGACCAGGCACATTTCAGCCGCTTGTTTAAGGCTGCTTTTGGCATGCCCCCCAAAAAGTATGCAGTTTTAAAAGTGCACCAATACAAGCTCTAATACTGGCCGCTGTGCCTGGTACTTTAGCGGGCAAGACCTTAATACACTTGAGCTATCAGCCCTGCTTATCAGCCATTGCGGTTCTGCCTTTGTAATATTGATAAACCCTGGAGATATTCTATAGACGAAAAAAAACCCCTAAGCTGAGTTAGAGGTTTTTATTTATCCTTCTTGTGACTAGAGACGCTCGACTTCGGCAGCATCTCTGGTCTCTTGTACAAACACTTGGTAAGCCTGGCTACCCAAACGCTCTGCCAATAACTTACTGAAAGTCTGCAATTCCTGCTCGGAAACTTCTGAGAAATCAGCAGGGTTTACTTTATCGACAATAACCACCGCCAGAGAGCTGTCAGCTAAAATAACGGTGTCTGCAGATGATTTACCTTTGCCCGGATGCGCCAAGGTAAAAGCTTTATTTAATATCGGGCCGGGAATTTCAGCATTTAGTCGATTTGAATTTAAGAAACTCTTAACTTCAAAGTCTGCAGCAACCACAGAGGCATCACCAGTAGCCGCTATTTGGATTACTGCTTCACTCGCCCGCTGTTGCAATAGTTCAGAGGCTTTCTTGGTCAGCAGCTGATCGCGAATGCTATCTACAACTTCAGGAAAAGTCTGCTGCCTAACCGGGAAGTGCTCTTTAACCCTGATCACTACCGCCGTGGTTTGATCAATTTCGATCGGCGTGCTGTTTAGCCCCTCAGAAATTAGCTCATTACTAAACGCCTCGCGAACAAGCTTAGTATTTTGTGACAGAGCATCATTGCCACCGGCTCTGCTAAACTTCGCCATGCTCTTAATTTCCAGTTCAAGCTCGGCGGCCAGATCAACTAAGTCGCCGCCGACAAAAGCCAGATCTTTTAAATTATCCAGCTGTTCTAAGAACTGTTGCTCTGCTTCGCTGCGGGTAAGCTGTTCAACAATGTTAGCTCTGCTATCAGCTAAAGACGGTGGCTCATTACCTTCTATGCTCA
>MAAC01009427.1_pt1 | contig 27509 bp, 35 predicted proteins | sample 1115981 | NCBI WGS metagenome assembly MAAC01 (sample SAMN04961126, study PRJNA320927) | seawater metagenome | isolation source: sample BD02T64 sea water enriched with oil for 64 days | place: USA:Gulf of Mexico | collected 2013-07-27
AAAGCTTTGCCATCAATGTCGGTAAAAGGTTTGCTCACAATATATCCCGATAATTAGTTGATATGTGCGTTAATTTTTTGAGCATTATGATCCGATAAAATGAAAAATCAAGCGTTAATTTCAGTGTTTTTTATCGTAAAATAGATCAATTTTTTTTCCATAAAGGATCATTGTTAATCAGCAATTGACGTAACTGTCTGGCGACAATTGGCTCAATGTTTTTGCTTGATGATGGCCAATCTCGAAACTTTCCTTTAGATAACCGCTTGGTCATTAGCCAAAAACCTGTGCCATCATAGGTCAAGGCTCGAACCATGATTTTATTGCGATTGATGAATACAAATAAGGTGCCCGAGCGTGGATTAACCGATAGTTTATGGCGGCACACCGCAGCTAAACCATCGATCCCTTGACGAAAATCAGCGGGAGGAATAGCAACTAAAATATGGGTGTCGGCGGTGAGGTGGATCATGATTTCATCGCACCAATTAACGAGACGAGCATGCCGCTATCAACAGCACCAGATAAACACATTGAATCGCCGCTGATAAAGCGCAACTCAACATTTAAAGGAGGCTGCGCTAGTGGCGACTGGATAGGTAAGTGAACAAAATGAGGTGCTTCTTCAACGGTCTCAAGTGTACCGCGCCATTGTTTTAACTGACTACCACTGATGCTTAATGCCGATGTTATTTTGCTAGACGAATAGTGATTGAGTAATGATACCGCTTGCTCGCGCAGTGTCGTAGGGGTTGGCGCTTGACGACCATTTCTATTGCAACGCCACTGCTCAAAGGCGGTAACGACGGTTGTTATTTTATCTTGATTTTGCATGATTGCATCCTAGTTATTTGGTTGCGATCATTAAATCAGATCAAAAAGTGAAAGTTGAACTAGGCTGCCGTAAGCTCACGCTACCTTTACCTACTATGTTGGTGCCAACTAGACCATCTTCAGATATAAAACTAAACCCTAATGAGAAAAAGTTGAATCATTCATTGTATTGTGTGGCTATCCAGGCGACCCTACAGAATTCTGGATTCGGTATAAAACACTAAACCAAAAGATGCACAAGACAGTAAAGTATCAAAAAGGCATGGTAGTCACTATATTTGAAAGCGTTTACTCGTGAATCGCTATAAGTGAAGCCATCAACTTACGATTTGGCACTGACTTGACCATAAGTAACTGAAAAGGTTAATTCAGGACTAAATGATTATATATACCGATAATTGGTCACTAAATTGCTTATCCTCAGTATGATTTACTACAATGAAAATGGATTTACAAAATGTCAGGAAGAAAAATAACTTTAGCTTTAATCCCTATTATTTGCCTTGTCATTCTATATCTGAATTATGATGTCAGCTCATTTGAATCTAAGGAGTTTTCTTCAAAAGATACAAAAGAAACTACTGTAGCAAGTGATAAATCATTGCCCCAAATGCCACTGTCGACAAAGGCCCAAGTCGTTAGCTCAGGTGCTAAGAAGAACGAAGATTTCGGTGTTTTTGAGTGTTTGCCAGATTTTACCTTCGATGAAGAAGCCCGTATGGAGAATATTACCCAGCATCTTGAATCGCTTGATGACTTTTTCTCTGAGGCAGCCCCTTTATATTATGCTTTGTATGCAAACCCACCAGATGACGAAACTAGGTTAGATTTATTATTTGAATATTATGACCAACTCCCAAATAGCCCAGTCGTTTCCATGGATTTAATTTCTTTATGTGCTAACTCTTCAGATAAAAGGTGTACTGCCAATTTTATTAATGATGCGATAGCTTCCGATAGTAATAATGGGGCGATTTGGGTTGGTGCTATATCATTCTATGCTACCAAAGGGGATGATGAGGGGGTTATGGATTCCATTGAAGCGTTGGAGAAAGCGTCATTGTTCAACGAAAGATACGGAGAAAAGACACTGTTATACGCTCAAGCATTGGAAGGTTCAACTTCTAATGACTTTAATGTAAACGCAATAGCCGGTCTGGGAAAGGCAGCGTCTACTTTTCCTGCATACTCACCAATAACTCGATGGTGTGAACAAGGTTTAGATGAACCTGTCCAAGCTAATGCTTGCCTTACTCTTGGTAAACAGTTAGAAACAAGAAGTAAAACACTAATTAGTAAGGCTATTGGTATAGCATTACAAAAAAAGGTTTTTGAATCTGAGGGCGATACTGACGCAATTCAATTAATCGAAAAAAAGAGAAGAGAACTAACGCAGAGTCCAGAGGGAGGGCTATTTAAAAAAGCCTCAATCATGCTGTTGTTAGATGAGCGATTGCTTCGAAGTTGGCTGCATAATCTCGATTTTCACGGGGAACTTGAATCACAACGGTTATTAGTCGAAGAGGCAGAAGTTCTCTATGAAGAGAACGAAAATTATTTATGCACGTTAATATACGAAATACTTGATGGCTTCTTATGAAATGCAGTGAACCTGATTTATTCGGTAAAACGCTACTGTTTGCTGTTTAGCTGACTAGAAATGGCACAATATAGCCCCATAGAGATTTTCAAACAAGTTCAGAAAATGGTGTTTATCTAGTTTTTTGATGGTCAATATTGAGTCCAGGGGTCGTGCTTTTCTCTACTCAGAACGCTTCAGGATAACCCTATTTGTATCGCGAAGAAGATGATTCTTCTGCTTTTGTGGCGGACTTAAACGGCCCCTGAATTGTAAATTACCAGCTCTAGGCCGAGCGAACTCAGGTTGAAAATCTAAAATTCATCTTATATTCAAGATTTCTCACCTGTTAGCATAAATTAGATATTACTGATATCAGCTTCACATTGGTAATTAGAATCGGCTCTGCCCGGGTAATCAATACGCATTTGGTTGTAATCAATATTGTCAAAACTGGCATCAATAGTATCGGTAAAGTCTTCCGCTCTAGCACCAATTAAACTGCCTTGTTCACCTAATGCGTCAAATTCATGCTGATGCTCATCCATTAACTTGTCTAGTTTGGCAACCACTTGTTCTTGTTGCTTTAAGTAACTCTTGTCGATGTAAAGGCTGCCATCATTATCTTGAATTGCCAGTGAAGTTAACTGCTCAATTTGCTCGGTATATTCTTGTGATTCTTGCTCAAAATCTTGTATCGGCAATTCTAAATCGTGCATCTTTTGCTCTTCTGCCTGCAACGCCTGATACGCTTCTACTTGTTCTGCATTCATTGCATATTCGGCAATTACGTTACAGTCTTTTAGTAACGTAATGGTGTAGTCTGTGTCTGCATCGTTTGATTGTGTGGCAAACGCGGCACTAATTAATAAGCAAGATGAGATGGCGGCGAACGTTAATGTTTTTTTAAATGTCATGGTGACCCTAATTATCGGTTTTATCGAAATTCAATAACTAGTAAGTCGAGGTGAGTGCAAAAATAGTTTAAATTTATTTTTATTTTTTTGTTACTTCAATACTTATAGCAATATTGAAGTAACATTTTCCCACTCGTTAAAATCAAACTCTTGATGAGTTTAACTGTGTATTCTAAAGATTACTTTAGCTTTTATTAGTGCGCAAAAATAACGAATTTATGCCTGCCCAAACAAAGCGTAGGCTGTGATATACCAGCGCGCTGGCAAGAGAAATGGTTATTGCAAATATGGTGGGTAATACGGCGCCAAATACTACTGACATGCCTAAGATGAACGCCAGTATACATTCTTCGCGATAGACTTTAAAAAATATTGCGATAAACAAAATGCCAAAAAACATGATGCCGGCTATTTCCGAATGACCGCTAATGAAAAAAATTGACTGCAGGGCGCTGTATATCAATGCCACTACAAAACCAATTTTTGTTGCTGCTGGATACTGTAGCTGGTCGTATTCTCTTTCTGTGCGCGTTTCAGTGCTATGTTGCAGTAATACTCGTTTGTTAATTCGGCCAATTAACACCCAACTGAGTACTGGTAATAATAGAGCGCCCCACCAGTTAGACATTGCGGGTAAATCAGCTCTTTGGAACAAATGGTGGCTTGGTACACCGTCATGGCTAAATTGCCAGGATAATAATGCCAAGATTATTATGGTGACGGCGCCGGTAAAATAAAGGCGAAATTGAGAAAGCTGCATTGTGTTCATTGATGATACCTATATACGTTTAGTTTAATTATTCGTTTAACTCTACGCTTACTTAGCAAATGTCATTCCAACATTTGATAAGTATGTAAAATCAAGGATGCAGCAAGGTGAGTGATAAGGAACATTCGTATATTGGCCAGAATTTGACGAAATTAACTAATTTTTAACAAAATGCCAAGGCGAAGTCTTTAGGTTTTTCCCGAGCCTAAAAACTTAAATGTTATTACAGCGGCTTATAACTTAAACCGATATAGGCCTGACCTTTCCAGGCATCTAAGACAAAACTGATGTTGGCATTGTCATTTTTCCATTTACTATCAAGCTTATAATCACCAGCCGAGGTATGAGAACATAATTGCTCGGCCGCAATATGGCTGAGGTCTTTTGTTGTCTTTGCGCTGGTGTCTACTTTGCCATAGTGCTTTTCTACTTCCGCTTTTACCCGGTTATATTCACTGACACAATCGGTGGCATCACTGTTGAATCCGTTGTAATAAAGAATGTTGACCAACTGGCCTTTATCGTCAAACAAATACTCTTGGTGAAATTCCATATCAAACAACTGACTTTCGTAGGTTAAGCGGCTAGGAATTTCATCATCAGGGGCATGTTGCTGGCTTTGTTTTACCTGCGCAAAGCTCATGCTCCAGTCAACTTTTGCTAATGGCTGGTTGTTAGCGAATGACGCTGTTGGCAACAATAATACTGAAAGGGTAGTGAATGCTGTGAGGGCAGATATTTTCATGATGAAACCTTTAGTTAAGCTGAATTCGACATATTGATTGATGGTGCCACAGCAAATCAAAATTGTCTTATAGCCGATTGAATCGCCATCACAACCTAAATGTTATAGCGATTCATCTAAAGCTAGGTAACTTAACCAGGCTAAGGTTACCTAGTAAAGATCTTTATAGCGCTCAGTAAGTTTGGCGGCTTCTTCACGTAATGCTTCTAATAAATAATGTGCCGCTGGTGGTAATTGACGTTGCGCTCTAAGCGTAACCCCAATTGGACCCGGTTCAATAATTAATGGCATATCTAAACGTTTTAACAGGCCAATTTCTTCATAGGTAAGTACCACCTGTAGCGGCAGGGCGGTGATCATATCGGTATTTTTTAACAAGGTACGGTTGGTTAATATCGATACCGACTCTACCGGATTCGACGGTACATTCAGGCCATTTTTATGGAAGGCGCCATCAATTTCTTTGCGCAGCATGGTTTCCCGTGGTGGTAAAATCCACTGTTGGTCAACCAAATCTTTAAGACTTAAATTTTTTCTATCTTGTAATGGGTGGCCGGCACGAGTCACTATGACCACAGGCTCGTGGTACAAAACCTCATTGCTGATACCATCTTCATCAGGAACTTCCGGAATACGACCCACCATGATATCCAAATCGTCTATTTTTAATGACGATATCAATTTGTCGCCAGTGCCTTCCATTAAGGCCACCGACACGTTTGGCCGGTTCTTCTTCAATCGTGCAATAGCATTAGGTAACAAGGTTGCACTTGCTGCCAATAAACTCCCTACCGTGACTCGGCCGGATAAACCGCCATGCAGTGACGATAACTCTTCACTGGCATGTTTTACTTGCGACAAGATCAATTTGGCGTGCTTAATTAACACTTCCCCATATAGGGTTGGTGTTACTCCGCGTGATGAGCGATCAAATAAATTTAAATTTAACGACGATTCAATATCACGAATAATTTTGGTTGCCGCCGGTTGTGCCATATTATGAATTTGTGCGGCTTTAAATATGTTTCGTTGTTCACCAACGGTCACCAATAATTGCAGGTATTTAAACTTTAAGCGGCCAACCAAATGGCGCTCTAGCATGTCGGGATTCATCATTCGTCCTTATTTATATTCTATAAAACAATATAACAAGCTTGTTGTCGATAGCAAAACTGTTATGTCAATTTTTATAACAGAGTGCATACTTCGTCAAAATCAAAGCGTGGCAAACGCTGAAATATTTTCTTGGTATCGCCATAACCTAAGCTGCATAAAAAGTTACTTTTAATGCTCGTGCCTTGAAAGAACTCTTCATCGGCTATTTGGTTATTAAAGCCAGACATCGGGCCTATGTCTAAGCCCAATGCTCGTGCCGCTATCATTAAGTAACCGCCTTGTAAGGTCCCATTTCTAAAGGCCGTGCTCTGCGTCATTGCTTCGTTGTTTTCAAACAGCGCTTGTGCTTCAGGGTTATGGGCAAACAACTTTGGCATGTGTTTATAAAACTCCATGTCATGGCCAATTACCACAGTCACCGGGGCGGCAAGAACTTTGTCAACTTTGAGTGGCGCCAAACATTTTTTTAACCGCTCTTTAGCTTCGCTGCTGCGAATAAAAATGAATCGAGCCGGGCAAGTATTCATACTGGTAGAGCCCATTTTTACAATGTCATACAGTTGCTTTAGGGTTTCATCACTCACCGGTTTATCTAACCAGCCGTTATGGCTACGCGCCTCTCTGATTATCAGATCTAAACTGTTACCATCGAGAATAGGGTTGTTTTGTTTCAGCTTATCCGCGCTTTGTTGTGCCATTGGTAATGGCTTGTAATTGCGTTTCGGTAAATTGTGGTTTAGACATATTTACTCCAATGACTAAGATAGATGTTACTTATAGTAACTATTTTCACCGCCGAGTAAGCATCTATTTTTGTTTCTGGTTATATCTATTTAGTTATATCCGAGGGTGATATTATAGTATTGTGTACATATTGTCGCTTGGTTATACTGCCCTTAAGTTTACGGTTAGTGAGAAATAAGATGGAAATGATAGTTGAGATTTTGCCGTTTGTGGCAATGATGTTAGTGACGGGGTTAGTGGGTGGCATACTCGCCGGTTTGTTAGGGGTAGGTGGCGGCATAGTCATTGTGCCAGTACTCGATACTGCCTTAGGCGTATACGGCGTCGACCCGGCAATTCGCATGCATATTGCGGTAGCGACCTCTTTGGCCTGTATTATCTTAACCTCTATTTCATCTTCTCGAGCGCATCACGCCAAAGGGGCCGTTGATTTTAATTTGATTAAAATCTGGGGGCCGGCGGTTTTTGTTGGTTCATTCATCGGTTCAATGGCGGCAAGCAGTGTCGATAGTCAGGTGTTAACGGCTATTTTTGGTGTGGTGGCATTGATTGTTGCGATAAAAATGGCATTGCCGATGGACAATGTTACCTTAGCCAGCGATGTGCCAAGAGGCATTGCCGCGCCAGTACCACCATTAATGATTGGCGGTTTATCGTCAATGATGGGGATTGGTGGCGGTACCTTAAGTGTGCCGGTATTAACGCTGATGAATCAGCCAATTCACCGGGCAGTGGGTACGGCTGCATTGTTTGGTCTATTCATTAGTATCCCAGGTGCGGTAGGTTTTGTGGTATCAGGAATGGGTGATTCGCGATTACCGCCGGGCAGTTTTGGCTACGTGAATTTAATTGGTTTTGCCCTGATCTCACCGATAACGGTATGGGCTGCCCCTATTGGCGCTAAAATTGCCCACAACCTGGATAAACGGCATTTAAGCATGTTATTCGGTGGTTTCTTATTCCTGGTCGCTTGCCGGATGATTTATCGTACCCTGATGGTTTGATTATTTCGTATAGCTGCATCACTTATTCAGGTTGGTATTACACCCGTCTGTAAAACAACACCTCTCTTTATGCGCCAGTATCATCTCCCCATGTCGATACCGGCGTTTTTTTAATTCAGGGACGAATTAACTTAGAATTGCCAGAGGTGGTATAAATTCTGTTCACTTCCCATGCCGGTCTTTAACTTATCCATACATCGAGATCAGGTTACTTACTATATCCCAAAACTTAGGGGTACCTGAGTAGTTATCATAAAAAAGTTATAACAAGATGGTAAAAATTTAGTCGATTTATATACCAAAAAATCGCACATTAGGGTTATTGAATTAATTAACCCTTTTGGAGAATTTGGCATGACTAAGTATGGATTAGCCACATACCAATCAAATGCAGACAGCAGCGTCAATGCTAGTGTAAATACTAGTGCAAACAACAGCGCAGAGACAAAAACTGCGATTGTATTGGATAACGAATATTTCGACTTACAGCAAGCTTACCAAGCCATCAACCAAGATGCTGACACTTTACCTGCATGGGTAGTAAGTATTAGTGAAGCGGTGCAGCAATGGCAAAGCGTAAACCTTGCTATCGAGGCATTTTCGGCAAAAGCATTAACGCAAAAAGCAAGCCTTACGCCGTTGGCTGCAAACATTAAGCTAATGGCGCCATTTAAGCCTACTACCATTTTCGGCACCGCATCAAACTATCATGAGCATGCGGCAGAAATGCAAACGATATTAGCCGCCAAAGAAGACAGCTCACCTTACGTATTTATGAAAGCGACTACCAGTGTCGTCGGCACAAAAGACGATGTGATCCTACCTCCTGAAACTAAAAACCTGGATTGGGAAGTGGAACTTGGCGTGGTGATTGGTAAACATGCCCGCCGGGTAACAGCGGCAGATGCGCTCGATTACATTGCCGGTTATACGGTAGTCAATGATATTTCCGCGCGTGACTTAAATCGTCGTAGCGACTACCCGTTTAAACACGACTGGTTTCGCGGCAAAAGCTGGGACACCTTCTGCCCAATGGGGCCGGTGTTTGTGCCGAAAAGCGGCGTTGAAGACCCACATAAGGTGAAGTTAGCGTTATTTTTAAACGACAAACAAATGCAAGACGGCAACACCAGTGAATTGATCTGGAATGTGTTTGAGCAAATTGAATACTTATCGAGCATTTTAACCTTGCAACCTGGTGATGTGATCATGACAGGCACGCCAGCAGGCGTTGGCAAAGGCATTGGTTTATTTTTAAAACCCGGTGATGTGCTACGAGCAAGTGCAGCAGGTATTGGTGAAATAACCAATACAGTAACCGCCGAACAACTATAGGCGCCGAGCAATGATAAGCATCAAAAATAATGACGCTAGTGTAAAAAAAGCAGAACAGGTAAAAAATTATGTATAAGCCAAAACCGATGAAGCTGGGCCACTTAGTCCTTAAAGTTAACGACATTCAAACTTCCGTTAAATTCTATCAAGAAGTTGTCGGCCTCGAAATATCAGACTGGATAGATGATCGCATGGTGTTTATGAGATCGAGCAGCGATCACCACGATTTAGCATTATTGCAGGTGCCGTTTGAACAAATAGGGAAGCAAGCGCTTGAGCAATCACGCCTGGAACAATTTTCATATCAGGTGGATTCGATTGACGAAATTAAACAAATAACGGCGATGCTACTCGAACGCGGTATTGAAATTGATCGCGGTGTCGGTCGCCACGGACCCGGAGACAATACCTTTATTGTGTTTAAAGACCCAGATGGCAATAACGTCGAGTTTTATTCAGACATGCTGCAAATTACTACCGATAAACCTTATCAGCCGTCGGTGTGGCAGGGCAGTATTCTAGAAACGTTTGACCAATGGCAATTAAAAGATTTTGTGGTGGAACCACCCGAAAGAATTACGGCAATTTTAAAGAAATAAAAACCCCGGTAATGACAAGCAACAGGAATAATTATGGCAATTTTAGCAACTATTTCAAATCAATTATATTATGAAGTTCATGGTGAAGGCGAACCCTTAGTGTTAGCCCATGGCCTTGGCGGTAATCATGCAACCTGGTATCAGCAAGTAGAAGTACTGGCAAAAGCGTATCAAGTGATCACCTTTGATCATCGCGGTTTTGGACTGTCTAGCGACACGGATAACCAGAGTCGTGCAGGCTTTGTCAGCGACTTACTGGCTTAATTGATCATTTAAACATTGAAAAGGCTGCTTTTGTTGGCCAGTCAATGGGCGCTGGCACCGTGATTAATTTTGCTAACCAATACCCCGAACGTGTTGCCGGTTTGGTTATTGCTGATTCGTTACATGGAATCGTTGAGACCGATGAAGTGGCTGCCATTATGGCACAAGCCAGAGATGATACTGCCAATTTAAGCCAGCTTGATCGGGTACTCGGTAAAGCCTTTAAAGAAGAAAATCCTGCGGCCGCGGTGTTGTATCAACAAATAAACAGCTTTAATGCCATCGACAAGAGCAACTTAACCGGCGTGTATGCCAGTGAAAAAGTAACAGCTGCGCAGTTAGCCAGCCTTGGCATGCCAATCATGTTTATCAGTGCTCAGGATGATATTTTATTTCCAATAGCTGCAGTGCGTATAGTGCAAGAACAAGTGACTGGCTCATTTATGGTTGAGTTTGATAATTGTGGCCATTCGGCATTTTTTGAACGCGCCGAGGAATTTAATGACAGCATACTAAGCTTTTTGCAAATGGCAGGTTTAAATCCGTTACATAATTCGGCACACAGTAATGCTTCCGGTTATGAAAAAGCGATGTAATGCAGCGCGACATTATCGGTCCGAAGACATCAAGTATATGCAACAAATACATACGGCAAGTGCAGGCGCACTGGCTAAATCAAGAGTTAATAATTGGTAAACACTATGAGTAACAAAACAGTAGCACAGCAGGTCATTGACGCGTTAAAAGAGTTAGGCGTAAAACATGTATTCGGCGTACCATCCGGTGGCTGGGTTGATTATATGGAAGCAATGCGCAAACCGATGGCATCGACTTTGTCTTGGCAACTCACGAAGGTGGTGCCGCATTTATGGCCGATGTCTGTGGCCGCATCACCGGTGTACCTGGCGTGTGTTTTGGCACTTTTGGTCCCGGAGCTACAAACCTGGCAACGGGTGTTGGTAGTGCGTATTTAGACCGCTCACCAATGATCGCCTTAACCGATGAAATGGCTGGGGATAAACGCAATAGAATTGTGCAAATGAACATTGACCATCAGGCATTGTTCGCCCCTTTAACGAAAAAAACCACGCGTTTAGAAGCCGACAAAGTCCGCGAGATCATCTTCGATGCCGCACAAGTGGCATTATCCGATGTCCCCGGCCCGGTGCATATCGGTTTACCGGCAGGCATGAGCAGTGAAAAAACTGAAGAACAAGATATCTCGCCTTATAAAATAAACGCCGCAGCCAAAGCCGATAAAGCGTTAATTAGTCAAATGCAGCAGTTATTTAGCGATGCGAAAAAACCTGTCATAGCCCTGGGGATGCGCGCCGTTACCGCCGATGTGCAACAACAAATAATTCGCTTTGCCGAACAGCACAAAGTACCGGTAGTGCTTAGCCCAATGGCGAAAGGGATGATCCCGGAAAGCCACCCTTGTTATGCTGGCGTACTCTTTCATGCTTTATGTGACGTTGTTGGCCAAACTCATCAACAGGCTGACTTGGTGTTGAGTATTGGTTATGACGAAATTGAGTTTAACTACGAAGACTGGATCCCGAATGTACCCCTGGTGAGCTTAGACATTGTTGCCACCGACCTAGATACCAATGAATATACCTTAGCGTGTGATGTACTTGGCGATATTAAACACTCGGTAGAGCAATTAGCGAAAGTGAAATGTGCAGAAAAATCCTGGGATATGCCCGCGGTGGCGATCAGAAAAGCCGACATGTTTGCGCAAATAAGCTCTCAAAATGGTGCGTTTGGCCCGTGTGCAGCATTAGATGAACTGCGTAAAAAATGCCCGGAAAACGGCATCATGACTTGTGATGTCGGTGCCCACATTCATTTGATCGGGCAAAAATGGCCAACGCCGAAACCTGGCTTGCAAATAATGACCAACGGTTGGTCTGCCATGGGCTTTGCCATTCCATCAGCCATTGCCGCCAAATTAAATAACCCTGATGTGGAAGTTTGTAGCGTGGTTGGCGATGGTGGTTTCTTAATGACGGCAGGTGAGCTGGCCGTGGCGGTGCGAGAAAATTTAAAAATTGTATTCGTGCTATTTACCGATAACGATTTGGCCTTGATCCGGATTAAACAAGAGAAAAAAAGTAACCCGATTTACGGCACCCCTATCCGCGAGTGCGGTACGATTGGTGGTGACAATATTTTTGGTGTGCCAGTGGTGAAAGCCTTTAACCAGGGTGAGTTTGCGCAAGCATTAGATGACGCATTTGCCGGCAACGGCCCGGTAATTGTCGAAGCGATCTTAAATTCTCGTGAATACGATGACCTAGTGTTAAGAAAGGATAAACCATAATATGCAAGCCTTAGCGACCAAATATGACCAATCATCACTTGACCAGCAACCAAAGAGCATTGCCGCGATGACGAGCAATACCATCTTAATCAATGGCGACTGGGTTGGTGCCAGCCAAACGATGCAAATTATTAACTCGTTTGATAACAGCGTGATAGCTGAAATCGGCTGTGCCGATAACTCGCATGTTGCGCAAGCAATTATTAGTGCCAGGCAGGCGTTTAAGCAAAACCAATTCATCGCAAGTCACCAAAGGGCGGCTTTTTTAAAATCAGCCGCTAATAAAATTACTGACCGCATTGAAGAGTTTGCCACCACAATCGCGCTAGAAACGGGTAAACCCATTGTTGCCGCTCGTAAAGAAGTGACACGTTGCTAAACACATTATTGCTGTCCAGTGAAGAAGCCACACGCTTAACCGGTGAAACCATTAAATTTGATAGCTTCACCGGTGGTGAAAACCGTCTTGGTTATTATGAGCATGTGCCATTAGGCGTCATTGTTGCAATAACACCATTTAACGACCCGTTAAACCTTGCCGCGCATAAGCTTGGACCGGCACTTGCCGCAGGCAACTCGGTAATTTTAAAGCCATCGCAGCAGGCGCCACTATCGGCATTAAAACTAGTAGAAGTGTTGATTGAAAGTGGTTTGCCTAAAGGTCAGGTCAACGTGTTAACCGGTTATGCCCGAGACTTTGCGCAAGCGTTAGTATCGAGTAAAGATGTGGCTATGGTAACGTATACTGGTGGTGAAGCCTCGGCTGAGATCATTGCCAAAAATGCCGGTTTCAAGAAGCTGGCGATGGAGCTCGGCGCGAACTCACCGGTTATCGTGATGAAAGATGCAAACATAAATAAGGCGGTAGAGGCTTGTGTCTCTGGCTCATACTGGGCGGTTGGGCAAAACTGTATCGGTGTGCAGCGCATTTATATTGAGCAAGAAGCATACGGTGAATTTAAAGCAAAGTTCATTGCTCAAACGGCACAATTAACCGTTGGCGATCAATTAATTGATGGCAATGACATTGGTCCGATGATCAATGAAAACGAAGCAAAACGGATCGAGACCTGGGTAGAACAAGCCGTTGCGAAAGGTGCCAACCTATTAGTGGGTGGTGAACGCCAGAGCGCTTGTTATTGTCCAACCGCGTTAGATAACGTAAAAGCATGCGATAATTTAGTCTGTCAGGAAGCATTTGGCCCTGTGGTAAGCTTATTCCCGTTCACCAACTTGGATGACACCATAGCTCTTGCCATAATGTCGACTTCTCCATTCATGGCGCCGTATTTACCCGTAACATCAATACTGCAATGAAAGTATCGCGTGAGCTCGACGTTGCCGGGGTAATGGTAAACGATTCAACCGATTATCGCTTGGATGCCATGCCATTTGGTGGCGCAAAGCGCGGCAGCATGGGCCGTGAAGGGGTAAAGTTTGCGGTAAAAGAAATGAGCCAAAGCAAAGTGTTTTGTATGAATTTAGATTGCTAATTTTCAGACATTTTTGTTAATAACAATGCCGATATGTCGGCGGCAACCGCCAATGTTTGTTGCGAGCTTGTAATGCCTTCACCACTGGTATCGGTAAACGGGGCTATTTCCATCATGTCGGCGCCGGTAATCGGGTACTTAGCTGCCAATGCGGTTAAAATATCCATGGCTTCCGTTGGGGTCAGGCCATCGGGCTCGGGTGTACTGGTTGCCGAGGCAAAACTCGAATCGATCGCATCTATGTCAAAGCTGACATAAAGTTCATCCACCTCGGCACCTTGCAATTGCTGTAATATGTTGTCAATAATGGCGTCAACGCCAAGTTCTTGCACGTCCTTGGCCCAATGTTGGATGACGCCAAACTCACCTTGCCAGTGCGACTTTGGTTTGCCAGTGGAACGAATGCCAATTTGAATTAAATGGGCTGGAGTAAGTAAGTATTCCAAAATATGGGTACACCAGGAGCCAAAACACAAATCAATGCCAAGACGTTCGACTAACAAGTCGGTATGTGCATCAAAATGAATGATCGCCACCTTATTGCCTTGTTGTTGCTTGGCTTTCAGGTAGGCTTTGGTTAACGGATAGCTGACTGAGTGGTCACCACCAATGCCAAATAAGCCTTTATTGGGGTAGGCGGCATAGAACTTATCCGCGACCAGTTCGGTTATCGATAATGGACTCACCGGATATTCGGCGGCCTCATCCTGATAAAAAGCATTGCGGCACTTATTAATGGTTGGCTGATTCAAATATTTATCGTGCAACAAATGCGGGTTCACTCTGACGTCGCCGATGTCAAAATAGCTCAACTCAGGCGCTTGTTCACGCAAAGTGTTGCGTAAGAATAATGGCCCCCAGTTTGCGCCTCTAAGAATACCGCCGCCACAATCGGAGGCAATGCCTAATACCACGGCATTGTCTGAATCGTGAAGAGTGTCTAATGATTGTTTCCAGGCAACGTCTACTTGTTCTGCTTATGGAAAAATGGCTTGCTGCAACTGTTGTTTTCTCTCTTTGGCGGTATTCATCGTATACACCCCATCGCCTGGTGGGCATAAACATGACGTTAACGTCGACAGCAGTTCGGTTTGTAATTTGTTCATAATAAATTCCGTAATTTTATCAGTACCTTTAAACATAGCCAATGTAACGTTACCGGCTAAAATAACGATTAGAAACTATTGGCTTTTCAATTGAGCGAAAATGAACACATTAAATTTTGTACACAATCTAGTTGGATTGTATATATATCTTGCATGTTAAGTCGTTTTTCGTAATATAGTTAAATAAGACGTTAGTTCTAAAAGATAATATTGGCAACTCCTATTAGCAACTCCTATTAGCAACTCCTATTAGCAACTTCTATTAGCAACTTCTATTAGCAACCAAGGTTAGGGTAACTCATGGCATCGTTAAAAATCTCCGACAAAATCTATAACCAGTTATCTTCAGCCATTATTTCTGGCGAGATGAAACCCGGACAAAAGCTGGAAGAGCAAGAAATTGCCGATCAATACGGTGCTTCACGCACGCCCATTCGTGAAGCGTTTCGCTTATTGCATACCAATGGCTTAGTGGAAAGTAAGCCGCATAAAGGCGTAACTGTGATTGAGTTAGACATCGATCAACTGGGTGATATGTATGAGGCTTTAGAAGAGCTAGAAGCCTTATGTGCGGGCTTAAGTGCCGAACGCATGACCATGGTAGAGCGTAAACAATTAATGCGAATGCATAATTTGTCGAAAGACGCGGTAGAAGCTGAAGACGTTGACTCATTTGCCCAGCTTAATAATCAAATTCATCGCGCCGTTCATCAGGGATCACGCAACAATACCTTGCTAGAAACCATAAATACGCTGCGCCAACGGCTAAGTCTTTATCGCCAACCTTTGCTGTTTGAGAAACGTAATCGCCTTGAAACTTCATTTAAGGAACACCAGGAATTGGTTGAGGCGATCAGCAAAGCTGACAAGCAAGCCGCCGTTGCGGCAATGAAAAATCATATTTCCAATACCAGCATGGGCACCCTGGATTATTTAATGGCACAAAAGTGATTTTTTGAAAAAGTTGCATCCTTTTTGAAAACCGTACGTCTCTAGTAGTGAATGAAGTCGTAATATCTAATAAATAGAGAGGTGCTACCATGAAAAACTTAAACCAGGATAATCAAAGCCAAGTAACTGAAGCCTGTTGTTGTAATGAGTGCAATTGCAGTGAATGTAATTGTACGTGTGAAACTAAACAAGGCGGTGAACTTAAGCAATGTAGTTGTACCACTCAAAATAACTGCTGTGGCTAATATTCATTATTCAACCAAATAGCCGTTGTAAAACGGCTATTGAGTATACTTACATCATGATTGAATCTATTTGGCATAACTTCCACCAACAACTGTTCAACTTTATTCAGAGCAAGGCCAATGACCATGCTCTGGCTGAAGATATTCTGCAAAATGTGTTTATCAAGGTGCATACCAATATTGATAACTTAACCAGTGAAGATAAATTGCAATCTTGGCTATATCAGATATGTCGTAACGCCATAATCGATTATTACCGACAAAAGCGTCTTGAAATCAGCGAAGATGATCCAGATATTTTTATTGCTGAAAATCAAAATGCCTTTGACCAACAACAACTGAACTGTTGCCTGCGTATTTTAATCGCCGATTTGCCGGAAAATATCCGCGATATTTTAATCGACAGTGAGCTTGAACAAGTGAAGCAAAAAACCTTTACTGAGAACAATGCACTAAGCTTAGCATCGGTAAAATCTCGGATAAAACGAGGCAGAGTACAGCTTAAAAATAAACTGCAGGCTAGTTGTGATTTTGAATTTAAAGAAGCTGGCCCTGAGGCAAATTGCAAAAATAAATGCGGTTGTGAACGGTAAAGTCAGTTGCTGCGGTGGACCAGAATAATTAACTAAATTCTCCCTGAAGCTTGCAAGCGTTTTTCTACCCTTTGATGGTAAAGCCTTGCCAAATAGGGGCGGATGATGGGTAAAGAAATAAAATAAGCTAACGGTTTTAGCATGAATACTCTTTTCATTAATACAATATAGGCATCCAGCTCAGATAATATTCTGCCATCTGCAAGTTGCAGGTGCAGCTCGATAAGGGCTTTTAGTGGCTCTATCCCCAAAGCAACTAAGTAATCATCCTGGTGAGTGATATCAAACCAATGGACTTGCTTACCACCTTTACCCGCCAGTTTTTCATAAAAACGCCGGTCTTTAACACAACTTGCACAGGCACCATCGTAAAATACAGTGATGACAGATTTATCACTACACATAGCACGCTATCCATAACATCAATCAATGGGGTGACAGAAAATCAGTAACCAATTCCTCTAACTTAAATATAGCTGTTTGCTAAGGGCCTGTTGAACTTTCTAGCTTGATTTTTGTTACATATATTAGGCTATGAAGCAGGAAAATTAAGTCGCTATAAACTAAGCTTAGCTATAGCAAAAAGCGATTTACAAAAAGCAACTTAGTAGAGGCGGTTAAAGCCAATGAAAATGTCAGATATTCACAGTGAAATTCAAGCCGGGATCCTCAACTACCTGTCTATTCATCCAGACGCTGCAGGTTCTGTTGCCGATATTTCCTCAAACTGGTTAGCCGGTGAGAATGTTGCCCATAATCTTGAGCAAGTACAAACCGCAGTTGATCGCCTGGTTGATCATGGCGAACTACACAAAGGTCTTGGGACCAATCTTTATACCTTGTAAATGAAAAATGGGCTCGTAAGTTTAAGGGAAAAAGCAATTAATAGCTATTTGGCGCTAATTTCTTAAGTTTGCTTATATAAATTGACCAATTAGATTGAAAGCAACAAAGCTGACTGCTAAGCTATTAAGCACACTGTAAAAAATGTGTAAAGAAAGACGGGCATTGCAAAGTTTAAGTACCTTGCTATTGTTAGTTAAGAATTCTGTAAGATACAGAAGACTACAAAAAATATATTAATTAAACGAGGAAAGTACAGTATGAGTACGGGTACAGTAAAATGGTTCAACGCAGACAAAGGTTTCGGATTTATCACTCCAGATGATGGAGGCAAAGATTTGTTTGTGCACCATTCTGAAATCAAGACCTCAGGCTATGCAACGCTTGATGACGGACAAAAAGTACAATTTGAAGTCGGACAAGGCCAGAAAGGTCCTTGCGCAACAAACGTTGTCGCGGTTTAATTAGTATTTCTAAATAACATTATAAAAGCCTCTTTTACGACCAGCATAAGTATTGTTTGAAAACAGCAATACTTAGATAATCGTGTGAGGCTTTTATTTATTTAGTGGCATCTGAACCTACAATAATAGATACTCCAGCATCCTTAACTACTAAACCTCCCACATCAACACCTTTAAGTAAGTGCGAACATAATCCACAGTGTTAATGTCAGCTAATTAAGTCATACGATATAATACCAAATACAATTTCAAAGACGGCCAATTGCTGTTTCTCCAAGCTGAATTCGACGTTACCTAAAAGTGCAATTTTGCTTACATTTGAGATGAACATCTGAATTTATACCATGTTACCATTCACAAAAAATTAGACTTCAAACGGTGTTCAATGCAAAGCGATGTTTCAATAAAGCGATTAAAACAATTTCCGCGGTTAATGTGGATTTTATTATTCGGTTCGTTTATTACCCGTGGCAGCTATTACATGGTGTGGCCATTTCTGGCGGTGATCCTCTATGAAAAATTTGCACTATCGGCAACACAAGTTGGTTTGATCCTCTCAACTGCCGCAGTTATTGCGGTGTTTGTCAGTTTTGCCGGCAGCATTTTATCTGACAGAATTGGTCGTCATCAGCTGATGTATCTCAGTGGTGTTTTGTACATCATTTCATTTTCACTGTTAGCACAAGTGGACACCATCAGCGGCTATGTGGTGGTTATTACGCTATGTTCTATTGCCACAGCTTTGTGGCGGCCACTGACTTCGGCGCTGATCGGCGACATTATTGCCGATAGCAAAACCCGAGAGTTGGCAATGCAGTCACTCTATTTTGTGGTCAATGTTGGTTGTGCCGTAGGTCCCATTTTAGGTGTGTGGTTCGGACTCACCGGTGAGCAATCCAGTTTTTATATTACCGCTGGCGCTTTTGCTTTTTTGTTGGCACTACTTTATTGGGGCTTCCATCAACATAAGCAAAGTGATGATGGCTCTAATGCAGCGTCTCTTGCAGAAACCCAAACGAACAGCACAGCAGAAACTAATCTTGAATCAAAACCGGAAAGCAAAACCAAGACTACCAGTAAAAGTGAAATATTTGCGGTGTTGTTAAAAGATAAACTGTTGCAATGTTTAATTTTCGCCAATATTTTGTGTATGTTTATTTATGCGCAAATGGACAGTTCACTGATCCAATACTTAACTCGGGCGCAAGTGCCCGGTTTGTTAGAGCTGATCTCATCGATGATTTTCACCAATGCTCTGGTGATTATTTCGACGCAGTTTTTGTTATTAAAATTAATGTCCAATCTGTCGTTAATCATGCGCATACAAGTCGGCTTAATTCTGCTGATGTCGTCGCAAATTTGGTTAGCGCTAAATCCGCTAGAACTATTTTGGGGATGGATAGGTGCTATTGTGGTGATGAGCTTAGCCGAAGCAATCCTTTTTCCGACGATGAACGTGCACATCGACCGCTTGGCCCCTGATCATCTGCGCGGTGCGTATTTTGGTGCCGCATCATTTTATGATTTTGGTTTTGCCCTGGCGCCTTTAGGTGGCGGCATTATTCTCGACTTGTTCGGTGGTTTCTGGTTATTTATGTTTGCCGCCGCGTTATCGCTAGTGGTCATTTACTTGTATGCGATTTTGGAAAAATTGCCTCGCCCCGATTTTGCCCAACTGAAATCTGATTCCGGAAGTGAAGGCTGAGCTATTTAATACAAAAACTGAACAGGAAAAAGGGCATAAACCCTAACAATTGCAGTTAGTGGTATATGCCCTTTAAAATTATCTGACAGATAACTATTTTGTGACTTTAATGCGCTCGATTAAATCAGCAGTTTTTTCACTCTTGTTGGCAACAAAATTCAATTGCACTAATAGATTTTTAGCGCCATGAGTCGAGCCTGAATATTTCCATTGTCGCAAGGCGATTTTTGCTGCTTTGTCAAAAATTTTCTTTGGTTTGGCATTGATCACGATTACATTTTCAACGTTACCTGCAGAGGTAATATTAAACTGCAAGACTACCGAGCCATTTAAGTTTTGTTCAACCGCAGCACTTGGATACACCGGCTCAACTCGCGTAATTGGCGCAATGTGCTCGGCTTTTCTGCTGCTCGGCTCGTGGGCTATCGCCATGCCCCCGAGTAAGCTTGCAATCAATGTCACCGCGGCAACTTTGACTAAAGGTTTGTTGTGCTGTTGTTGTTTAATAAAATTTAATCGTTTTAACATAGTTTGTTTCTCTGTGTAGTGGGTGTAGGTGTAAAGTTGATTGTTGCTATTTTCAATGCTTAACAGCATCGCTTTACCGTATTGAATCTTGTCTTTGATGTTTTTATTGGCTAATACAGTCTCATCACACGAGACTTCCTGTAATCTTCTGAAGCTTTTATAAGCCAACCAAATCAGTGGATTAAACCAAAACAAGCTAATGAGAAACAGCGCAATCAGGTTGCAAAGTGTCCCCTTTCGTTGAAAATGCCAAACTTCATGCTCAATCACCATGGCCAATTGTTTGGCGCTATATAATTGTTGAAAATTTTCTGGAAGAATAAGCTTCTGGACAACTAACCCGACCAATAAAGGACTTGCCACTTTGTCGCTTTGGTAAATTCTTAATGCCGGAGGTAGTGGTGTATTTGCCTGCAGGTTATTCACCGCTTGCAAGGAATTTGCCAACGACAGTTGCTGGTGAGAATACAGACTTAACATTATCACTACGCCGCAACCCAGCAGCCATATTGCCAGCCAGCTAATGCTGCTTTCTATCACTGTGCTGTTATTACTAAGGCTAACAATGTATTGGCTGATCTGTGAATTTAGTTGCGGCTTAATCGCTTCAGGTATGTTGGCGATGATCAAAGCTAACGGAATAGCCGCAAAGAGTGCATAACAAAACTTTGCGCCAACAAAGGGGATCAGTTTTCGCTCAGCAACAATCAACAATCAACAATAGCAGTAATATTGAGAGGGCTACCTGCTGGTCAATTAGCCAATCAAGCATTATCTTGCTCCCACTTGGCGATCACTTTTTTAAGATCATCAATGTCGCCTTTTGATAACTTCTCAGTTTTGGCAAACCCGGCAACAAGCGGGGAAATTTTGCCTCCGAAAAAACGTTCTATCAAGCTGCTGCCTTCTTTGTAGGTATAAGTTTCTCTTTCCAGCAACGGTGAATACAAATAATGGCGCTGTTGTTTCTCAAAACTGATCGCGCCTTTTTTGACCATCCGGTTTAATAAGGTTTTAACAGTTTTATCATGCCAGGTTTTCGCCTCGTTTAAGCGAGCGATAATATCACTCGCACTTGCCGGGTGGTTTTGCCAAAGTGCTTCTAATACTTCAAATTCTGCTTTGCTTATCTCAATCATGTCTCAATCATCTTAGTAACGATTACGTTTGTAATTTCAATTAAGATTACATACGTAATCAGTAAAGGCAAGTTTATTTTAGTTCTGAGTGATTATTTTAAAGCTGACGAATTTTGAAATCACTCATAGTTTTTCAATATTCGAGAAGATTTAAGTAGGTACAATTGATAGGTTTTGATAACGAATAGTGACATTCCGAGGTGTAAATAACCTCAAGTGTACATTTTTTAGTCTAGATCAAAGTCGAAAGTGGTAATGCCGTTAAAATCAATTTGAGTTTTGACAATTTTTGAATTTACAGGAATTGAACATCAATGCTATTCCAGAATATATGAACGATAAGCATTGCAATTGTCATGACATTTTTGCCTAAGCAGAAGTGGAAGTTGCGGAAGTGAAAAAATTAACGTCTTCAGGAGTCAAATTTTGTCAATTAATCAAAAGAAAATAACGAGAGTTTCATTGCCTTCATGGCTATGGAAAACGCTGCAAGTGCTGTTATGGCTAGTCGCAATTTTGCTGGTCAGTTTGCTTATCTTTAAACCAGATCTAGGCATAATCCTGTTTTGGAATTTGCTAATCCCGATAGCACCTTTACTGATCGTGCTAATCCCAGGCATTTGGCGAAATATTTGTCCTTTATCGTCTACGGCTTTGCTCCCTAGAAAGCTTGGTTGGTCAAAGAAACATAGCCTGTCTGTAAAGCAAAGTGGTCGTTTATTTTTACTGGGTGTTATGGCGTTACTGCTGATTGTGCCGTTACGACATTTATTACTGAACACCAGCGGCCTTGCCACTGCCGTCATGTTGCTAATTGCTGCCGGTGTGGCAGTATTTATGGGGATAAAATATGAGTGGCGTAGTGGTTGGTGTGCCTCACTTTGTCCGATCCATTCGGTAGAGCGTTTATATGGCTCTACACCGGCGTTTACCACGGATAATAGTCATTGCAGTTCTTGCGAGAAATGTACCAGCCTTTGCCCGGATTCAACCAGTCAAATGACTGCGAGCTTAACTCGTAATGTTGCCACTGAAAAATTTGCCGGCATAATCATGACCGGTGGCTTTGTTGGCTACATCTGGGGCTGGTATCACGTGCCCGATTATCAAATTGTCGGCTTGGGGCAAATTTTGAATGCCTACCTCTGGCCTTTTGGCTCTGGCATCATCACATTGTCGCTCTATTTGTATTTACGCAAGCGACGGCTAAAAAAACAAATTTCCTTATTAAATCAAGGGTTCGCCACCGCAGCAGTGATTTGTTATTACTGGTATCGTATACCATCTCTTCTCGGAATTGGGCTATATCCCACTGATGGCGTGCTAATTGATTTATCGTCGCAGTTACCTATTTGGTTTCCATTGTTAACCAAAGGTTTAACGGCAATATTCTTCATTTGGTTTATGTTGCTAAGGCCAAGAAACAGAGCAAAACAAAGTTGGAATATTCGGCCAGAATACTCAGTTAAAGTTACTAATTAATAACGCAGATTTAACATTTATTAATGTAGGTCAAAGTAACCAGTTGGCAGGCAGTTAAAATGACGTTATCAACACTTGAACACATAGGAATTGAACATGAACGCTATCCCGGATTATATGACAGATAAACATCGTCATTGTGATGATATCTTTGCCGCGGCGGAAGCGGAAGTTGCTAAACGTAACTGGGCACTGGCCGAACAAAAGTGGCAATTATTTGTTGCCGAACTTGAACGGCACCTGCAAGCGGAAGAAACCATTTTATTTCCGGAGTTTGAGCAGGCAACAAGGATGACATCGGGTCCTACGCAAGTGATGCGCATGGAGCATGAGCAAATGCGTGGCCTGGTGCAATCGTTAAACACATCTTTAGCAGAAAAAAATAGTGAAGACTTTCTTGGTTTTTCAGAAACCTTAATGGTGTTGATGCAACAGCATAATATGAAAGAAGAAATGATGCTTTACCCGATGTGTCAGCAAAACATTAGTGATACTGAACAACTGACTGCGCAACTTAAGCAACATTGCGAACAATAATCATTGTTGGGAATTTATGCAGCAAGTTTATATAAATGTGAGTGAGCTGGAGCCACCTGAGCCAATGACCGAAATTTTAATGGCATTGGCGCAATTGCTCCCTGACCAGTATTTAAAAGTGTTGCACCGGCGTGAACCTTTTCCTTTATATGAAAAACTCGCGCAAGCGGGGTGGGCATACCAGTGCCAAAGTATCAATGAAAACCAATTCAATATTTATATCTATCGGAACACAGAAAGCGATAAATTTAACCAACAGCTAAGTCAACACTTAAGCCTGAAACAAAGTCAGCAACACTCGGATTTATTATGAACCTGAGTGGCCTTAACTTTTCGGCCTTACCAGCAATCAATATTGTTTATCGGTTTTTTATCTGTGCCGTGCTGTTTGCGCTAGTTGCTGCAATTCTACTGGCATTTTCCGGTCCAGATGTTTGGCAAAGTCGCTGGCACCCGCATATGTTGGCGATCACCCATTGTTTTACCCTAGGTTTTATTACCACGGTAATGATGGGCGCAATGTTACAAATACTGCCCGTGATTGGCGGTATCGGCATACCGAAAGTTAAACTGGTTGCCAACACGTTCCTGGTGCTGCATGTCATGGGTACGGGCTGTTTAATCGCTGGGTTTATCTTTTCACTTGCGGCATTAAAAATCGCGGCAATGATTTTTCTGACCACGGGGTTTGCGGTTTATCTTGCTGCCGTAGGTTGGGTATTGTCAAAAAAGTTAAGCCAGGGCAGTAGTATCCTCGCCATTCGCTTTGCTGTGCTGGCGTTGTTAGTTACCTTGATGTTGGGCTTATTGTTGCTGGCGAGAAACTTAGGCTGGCATGTTATGCCGTTTGATAAATTCATCACCGATATGCATGCCGTTTGGGGCATCGCCGGTTGGTTTGGCTTGTTGATCATTGCCGTCAGTTTTCAAATCATACCTATGTTCCATGTCGCGCCAGAATTTAATGTCAATATGCGCAGTTATATACCTAAGGTTATTCTCAGCTTGTTGCTGGTGCTTTTGTTCAGCCAGGGGCAAGTGCAGATATTGGCGTTATTGCTATTGAATAGTGTATTTATTGGTTATTTATGTCATTTATTGAGCTTTCGTAAACGCAAAATTCCCGATGCTACGGTTAATTTCTGGCGTCTTTCTATGCTGGCGATGACAAGTGCATTGATACTTTACAGCCTGGGGGACGATGTATTATCGGTAGTTAGCATCGAAAACCAAAGCCTGGTACTGGCGGCGATAGTTGTCTATCTCTATGTGGTTTCTATCATTCTTGGCATGTTATTAAAAATAATGCCGTTTTTATCGTATACCCACTTACAGCAACGCTGTCTGTTAGATTTTTCGCTGATGCCATTACTGCCGAATATGCATCAACTCCTACCGAAAAAACATGGCAACATACTGTTTTATCTGCATTTACTCTCAGAATTTTCGTTATTTCTGACTCTAGTTTTCAACCAATTCTATCTGATATTGGCATTGACTATTGGGCTGGAGTTTTTCTGGTTACTAACCTTGCTGGTTCGCTGTAAACGTTTATATAACGACACCTTAAAACAAATCGATAATCGTTAATCAACTTGGTATTAAATTACCCGCACTGTGCTATTGGCAAGTTTATCGCTAACGATCACCTGGCAAGCCAGACGTGACAGTGGGTTCGAATTTTTCAGTTTTTGCAACACTTGCTCTTCACCACAATACTTGGTTGAAGTTAGCGCCAACTGCTCGTTGGTAAATTCCACCAGGCAGGTGCCACAACTGCAGCAGCCATTGCATATGGCAGGGATGCCAGTGATATTGTTTTCCACGGCCGCCACCATTAAGCTCAGGCCATTTTCCGCCTCTACGGTTTTGTGCTTGCCGTTGGCTTCAATGAAAGTGATTTGAGTCATTCGTTCTTCCTTAAAGTAGATGGTTTAATTAGGTTAGCTGCACTACGAATTGCCGTGGTTAAAGCCAGTACCGTCAGGATAATTTTTAATAACGGCATAAAATGCTGATTCGATATTTTATTGCGTAACTTGCTACCCAATATGGAGCCTAAGGTGGCGCCACAAATACAAGCCAAAATTAATGGCCAATAAGGGGAGAATTGAAAACCAATCAAGGTAAACACCAAGACCTTATTTAAATTTGTTATGGCCATTAACAGTGATGCGGTGGCAATAATTTCATCTTTGTCGGTGAGCTTTTTATAAAGCAAAGTTACCGTTATCGGTTCTGGCGCACCAACCAATAAACCAAAGCCTGCTTGCTGGACGCCAACCACATAGAAGCTTTTCAATTTACTCAACCATCTATCGATGGCTTTCACCCAAAGGCTGATTAATAAATAGCTGGAAATAAACAACGGCAAATACTGGCTCGAGATATTGAGCAAGAAAGTGCTGAACAACGCGGTGCCAATGAATGCACCGAGGATAAACTGACTGACAAATGGCCAGTGAATCGCGGTAAAACACATGACTAGCCGGGATGAGTTACTGGCCAGCTGGGCAAGACCATGCAGCGGAATGATCGCCGCTGCCGGCACAAAAAATGGCAAAATAAGCACTAAAATCATGCCACCACCCATGGCACAAATACCGGCTAAGGTAGAGGTGAGAAGGGTGATAACAAAGAGGCTTATTTCATTGACCATTAAAGTGTCTTATAAGTTTGCGTGCCAACCCAGCCGCGCTCAGAAATATCCACCATGATATTCTCCGGGCCATTCATTTTGTATTCGGCGTTATCTTTTGCCGGATTTTTTCCTAAGCCCTGGGCCAGGTTGACATCGTGTCTCGGCTGATAGCCATTTGCCTGGAAATCGCCAACCATAGCTTCAATGTCATCACACTGGAAGCCGATGTGATGTAAACCGACAAAGCCTTGTGGAAACTCTTTACCGGCCGCAGGACCATTTTTAAAGTTTAAAATGGCTAGGTTAATATTACCATCGGTTACGTAATAGCCATTGGCATTACGACTGGCAACCACACCGGCGACTGACCAGCCCAATACGTTGATAAAAAGTCTCGGCTCTTGTCTGGATCTGCAGATGCCATTGCCAAATGTTTTAGTTTAATCGGTTGTGCCGGTTTATTCTGTGTTTGGCTATTGCTTTCGTTTGACATAATTTGTCTCCTTAATTTTTAAAATTTTTTGCTCACCCGAGCCATAAATTTGCCCGGCGTAGTGTTAATGCTTGCTATACGAATTGGTATTAGCTACCAACTCGTATTGGCGCAGAAATTGAACGTAACGCGGTAATGACACTTAATGCGGTAATTCGGCCAGTACCCGGGTTTTCAATCGTCGGTACGTTTTCAATGGTTAATGAAAAGCTGGCACTGTCAGCGTCAATGTAATGAGTGTTGCGTGTTTTTGTTGGATCGACCCATATTTCCAATTGCGTTTCATCAGCACCTATACCCGCCAACCCTAGTGCGGCAGCAACGTTCACATTTGACGGAAATTTTTCTGCCCCTTCTCGGGCACTGCCTTTAAACACTCGCAACGGTTCGCTCAGGTTGGAAATATCAATGTTGTTTTCAATAATAAATTTTGCTTTAGTTAACGACGTTGGTGGCTTACGGGTCACCATTTTTACCGAATGTATGGTACTTTCTGCCGCGGCTCTTACGGCATCAAGACCAAGCAAGGCACCGGTTGCCAAAATAATTTGACCACCATTGGCTTTTGCGGTGTCAATAATGTCTGGGTGTTGCAATATTGCCGCGCCGCTAACCGTGACTAAAATTTTCCCCTGTTTCAGTGTTGGTTCGGCAACACTCATAAATGCCGCCGTAGGGGCACATTCAACAATCACATCAACCAGGTCGACTAATTCATTAGCCGCGACAACCGCAACGGATTTGTTATAGCCATTTAGATTGGTTTTTGCTTTCTCAAGGTTGCCCGAGGTCACTGCGATTAATTCTAAGCCGTCCATGCCGTCGTTTAAGGCTTGACCAACTACCTGGCCAATAGTGCCAAAACCGGCGATGCCTACTTTTAATGTTCTGTTCATAATGGTTTCAATCTTGTTTGTTCTATTAACATTGTTTTTCTATATATCTGTCTTTCCGCACCTAAAAATTTAATTAAAAAAGCTTGACGTAGATCTCCATATTTGATCTATTACTTATCTTTGGGTGATGGAAAAATAATGGCGACGTATTCAACAAAAGG
>MAAC01017903.1_pt1 | contig 27492 bp, 22 predicted proteins | sample 1115981 | NCBI WGS metagenome assembly MAAC01 (sample SAMN04961126, study PRJNA320927) | seawater metagenome | isolation source: sample BD02T64 sea water enriched with oil for 64 days | place: USA:Gulf of Mexico | collected 2013-07-27
AAGATACTAAAGAATTGGTATTACCTATGAATGGTTTGTTTTCTATCTGGACCTACTGAAACAATTTTAATAGGGATTTCTAATTCCTTTTCAAGAAAATCGATGTATTCATTTAACTCAGTTGGCAATTGACTAGCATCTGTCATTTTAGTTAAATCTTCTTTCCAACATTTAAATGTTGAATAGATTGGAGTTACGTTTTCTTCCTCAATATTATAAGGTAAATGTTTAATAGTTTCTCCTTTATAATTATAGGCTGTACATACTTTAAGATTTTCAAAGCCACTTAAAACATCACTTTTCATCATCATTAATTGGGTTACCCCATTTATTTCACAAGTATATTTTAAAGCTACTAAATCTAACCAACCACAACGTCTTCCTCTACCAGTAACAGCTCCAAATTCGCGGCCTACTTTTGCCATTTTCACACCTACTTCATCAAATAATTCGGTTGGGAATGGCCCAGAACCTACTCGAGTGGTATAGGCTTTAAAGATTCCATAAACTTCACTAATTCTACTTGGTGCTACTCCTAAACCAGTACAAGCTCCCGCTGCAGTGGTATTAGATGAAGTTACAAATGGATAGGTTCCAAAATCAATATCTAACAATGAGCCCTGAGCACCTTCAGCAAGAATGGTTTTACCCGATTTCATGGCTTGGTGTAAGTATTCTTCACTATCGATAAACGTCAATTCCTTTAATCGTTCAACTGCTTCGAAAAACTCAACTTCCATTTCTTTCAAATCATACTGAATATCCACGTCGTAGAATTTAATCATAGCGACATGCTTATCAGCTAAAGATCTATACTTTTGATTAAAATTTTCAAGCTCTAAATCTCCTATACGAATTCCATTTCTTCCGGTTTTATCCATATAGGTTGGGCCGATACCTTTGAGAGTAGAACCAATTTTTGCTTTACCTTTTGAAGCTTCTGAAGCAGCATCTAATAAACGATGCGTAGGTAAAATAACATGAGCTTTTCTTGAAATAATTAATTTCGATTTATAATCAATATTATATGGGTCAAGACCTTCTAGTTCTTTTACAAACACAACAGGATCTATAACAACACCATTACCAATAACATTTACAGAATCTTCATGAAAGATCCCAGAAGGAATGGTTCTTAAAACATGTTTTATACCATCAAATTCTAGGGTATGTCCTGCATTTGGCCCCCCTTGGAAACGAGCAATAATATTATAATCTTTAGTGAGGACATCTACGATTTTCCCTTTTCCTTCGTCTCCCCATTGTAATCCAAGTAGTAAGTCTACTGCCATAAATATGTTGCTTTAGCCTGTCCCATTATTATCGGGTTGATCAGGTAGATTTTTTATTTCCGTAAAAATAAAGTGAATGATTTATTATTTCAATATTAAAAACTTCTTCAATAGTTTTTTTAATGTTTTCAATTCTAGGATCACAAAATTCTATTACCTCTCCATTTGATAATATAATATGGTCGTGTTGTTTGTCAAAATAACACTTTTCATACTGAGCTTGACTTTGCCCAAATTGATGTTTTCTAACGAGTCCACAATCCAGTAATAATTCTATGGTATTATAAAGAGTTGCACGACTAACACGATAATTTTTGTTCTTCATGTTGATGTACAAAGACTCTATATCAAAGTGATGGTCATGATCGTAAACTTCTTGGAGTATAGCATATCGTTCAGGAGTTTTACGATGTCCATTACCTTCCAAAAAGGCAGTAAAAACATTTTTTACTATTGCTTGATTATTTGAATTTATCTTTAAAGTCATTAGGAGACAAAAATACTCATTTATAATCTGGTAACTTTATCGATACCATTAATTTTTTTAATATTTTTTATAAGGTTATTAAGAATGGTAATGTTTTTTACAACTACAATAACTTTTCCGTTAAATACCCCATCATCACTTTCAAATTGAACACTTTTCATGTTAATGTTTAAGTTGTTTGATATTATTTTTGTCACCTCGTTTACAAGGCCAATGGTATCTATTCCAGATATGATTAATTCCGCTTTAAAATCGCTTTGTGTGGAGTCTATCCATTTTGCTTTAATAATGCGATAACTAAAATTACTTTGTAATTGTAATGCATTTGGGCAATTATTCTTATGAACTTTAATCCCCTCAGAAACGGTTATAAAACCAAAAACATTATCACCTGGAATGGGATTACAACATTGCGCAAGGGTATAATCAAGTTTTTCTTCTTCTTTTCCAAAAACAAGTTGGTCGTATTTTGCCGAGATTTCATCTTTATTTACATCTTCAAGAGTATTGGTTCTTTTAAGTTTATTTTTAAAAAAACTGACGATGGCATTATTTCGAGATGCAGAAAATTCTTTTAATTTTTTATTATCAATAATTCCAGAACCAACTCTATAAAATAAATCAAGACTTGTTTTTATTTTAAAATAGATAACCAATTGATTGATGGTTTTTTCGTCAAATGAAATTTTAAGAGACTTAAGCTTTCTTCCTAATATTATTTTACCATCATCTGCTATTTGTTTCTTTTCTTCGTTTAATGACGTTTTTATTTTTGAACGTGCACGTCCTGTTGTTGCATAATCTAACCAGTTTGCATTTGGTTTTGCTTTATCTGAAGTAATGATCTCTACCTGATCACCACTTTTAAGTTGTTGACTTAGGGGTACTAACTTTCCGTTTACCCGTGTACCACGAGTATGAAGTCCAATTTCTGTATGTACAGTAAATGCAAAATCTAAAGCTGTAGATCCCTTTGGAAGGGAATATAAATCTCCCATAGGGGAGAATACAAATATTTCTTTAGCGTAAAGGTTGAGTTTAAATTCTTCTACAAAATCTACCGCATTGATATCTGAACTTCCCAATGTGTCCCGAAGTTTGTTAATCCAATCGTCTAGATCAACATCCCCTTTTTCTTTGTTTTTGTATTTATAATGAGCTGCAAATCCTTTTTCGGCTATTTCATTCATTCGCTCACTACGAATTTGTACTTCAACCCATCTGCCTTTTGGTCCCATTACAGTAATGTGCAATGCTTCGTAACCTGTTGATTTAGGCGAAGAAATCCAATCTCTAAGGCGGGTAGGATTAGGTCTAAAATGATCGGTTACTATAGAGTAAATTTTCCAGGCAAGGAATTTTTCACTTTCAGTAGTTCCTTTATAAATAATTCGTACTGCAAACTTATCATAGACCTCTTCGAAGGATACATTTTGAACCATCATTTTTCTTCGGATAGAAAAAATGGACTTTGGTCTTCCTTTTATTTCATAATCAAGCTCTTCATTGTCTAATGAGTTTTTGATTGTTTTAGTAAAAGAATCTATATAAGCATCTTGTTCTTCTTTGCTGCCTTCTATTTTATCAAATATATCATTGTAAACTTCGGGTTCTGTATATTTTAACCCCAAATCTTCCAGTTCGGTTTTAATATTATACATTCCAATACGGTGGGCGAGTGGTGCATAAATAAATAAGGTTTCCGAAGCAATTTTAACTTGCTTATGTGCAGGCATGGAGTCCATGGTCTGCATATTATGTAAACGGTCTGCAATTTTAATAATGATTACTCTTACATCTTCGTTAAGTGTAAGTAACATCTTCCGAAAATTTTCAGCTTGTGCCGAAATATCTTTTTCTGGAGCAAAGTTCGAAATTTTAGTTAGTCCATCTACAATACGTGCAACCGCCTCTCCAAACATCTGCTCTAAATCGTTGAGCGTATAGTCAGTATCTTCTACAACATCGTGAAGAAGTGCTGCGGCAATAGACGTTGCATCTAAACCAATTTCTGAGGCTACAATTTTTGCAACGGCTATAGGATGAAAAATATATGCTTCCCCCGACTTTCTTCGTTGCTCTTTATGTGCATCTACAGCAACATCAAAAGCACTTCGGATTAGTTTTTTATCATCTTTGGTTAAACTTCGATAACTAATCTTAAGCAGTTTTTTATATTGCTTCGTTATTTCTTTATTTTCTTTTACTAAAGCCTCTTCTGTCATAAATTAAAAATACAATAATGATTGTAATAAACAACAAAAAAAGAAGAGATATTGAGTGGATAATCCTTCTCTATTATTTGATAAAGTCTATTTGATTAAATTGATGTAACGCTGTAAAAGTGTAGGGTGAGAATAATGAGCCACAACATAACTTGGATGTGGGGTTAGATTACTCAAACTATTTTTGGAAAGTTTTTTTAAGCCCGAAATTAATGGCTTAGCTTCAAAAGTGTTTTTAGCATAATCATCGGCTTGATATTCAAACTTTCTAGAAAAATAATTCATGACTAATCCTGTGATTTCTGAAATAGGGCTATACAATACTCCAAAAGCAATTAAGCCTATATGAAATGAAGGTAGGGCTACATTTAAGGCTTCAGAAAGCATGGGATTTCCAATGAAAAGAGAAAGCAACCAGAGTGTAAATCCTGTAAGACCGATGGAAGTTATTAAATTAAAAACAATGTGTTTCTTTTTATAATGGCCTACCTCATGTGCTAATACAGCAACGATTTCATCTTCCTCTAAATCGTTGATTAGGGTATCGTATAAAGTGACTCTTTTTTCACTTCCGAACCCAGAAAAGTAAGCATTGGCTTTGGTACTTCTTTTAGAACCATCAATAACAAAAATATTGTCTAATTTAAAACCAACTTTGGAGGCATAGGTTTCAATTTTAGATCTGAGTGACCCCTCTTCTAAAGGAGTTTGTTTATTGAATAAGGGAACAATTAATCTTGCGTAAAACATATTCATGAAAAAAGTAAAAGCAGCAATAATTCCCCAGGCATATAACCAAAAATTGGCTCCTGTAACTTCGTAAAACCATACGATTAGGGATAGCAATAAACCTCCAACAATCGCCAACATCAACCAACCTTTAATTTTATCTAGAATAAATGTTTTTTTAGTAGTTTTATTAAACCCGTATTTTTCTTCGATTACAAAGGTGTGGTAATAACTAAAAGGAGTCCCTAAAATGTCACTGGCAAACATAATCACCCCAAAGAAGATTAATGCAATGAGGATGTTATTATCTGAATAGGTTCGTGCCCATTCATCCACAAATGCAAAGCCGTCGAAAAAGAAAAAAGCCAAGGTGGCAACAAAGGAAACTAAGGTAGTTATCGTACTAAAACGATGGTTCTCTTTTTTATAGCGTTGTGATTTTTGATATTCGTCTTTATCGTAAACATCACTTAATTCAGCTGGTATGGGGTCGTTATAATGTTTAGCGTTTAGTGAATCTAGTATTTTGTCAACGATAAAGTTTAGGACTAATAATCCAATAATGATATAAAAAAGTGTAGTGGAGGTCATAATATAATGTGAAATGATTAATGAATGATTAAGAATTAGAGGATTCTATAATTCTAAATAGTATTTTTAAAATACTTGTTAACTCATGATTTAATTCTTCAAATCTATTAGTACTAATATAATCTGTATCTTTTAATAACCGGAGCCAATATTGTGTTTCGCGAGCTTCTTTATATGAAATTGACATTTTGGCTCTAAAATCTTTTTTCGAAATTCCACCTATTGCTTCCTCAACATTAGCTCCAATAGATGTTCCTGATTTTAATATTTGTTTTGACAATATATATTCTTTTTCAGCAACTAATTCTTTACTGAGATTAACAATATTTATTGCAAATTGATAGGACTTAACAGCAATTACATTTTCTTTCATTATTTGCTAATTACACATTGTTAATTACTAATTAAACTCCCGTTGTCTTTTGGCTTCAAATATAAGGATTCCTGCTGCTACTGAGACATTCATAGAATCTATTTCCCCTTGCATTGGAATACTGATGTTTTGTTTGCTTTCTGTTCGCCATTCTTGAGAAAGACCTGTAGCTTCTGTTCCAACAACAATAGCAGTATTTTCTTTGTAATTGCAAGTGTGATACGGCACAGACTCTTGTAAAATGGCACTGTAAATGGCAATATTATTTTCTTTTAAATAGGCTATAATTTCGGTAGTACTTCCCGTAGCAATGGTATTGGTAAAAACACAACCCACACTACTTCTAATAATATTGGGATTGTAAATATCTGTTTTTGGGTTAGCGATAATCACAGCATCTAGGTTAGCAGCATCTGCAGTTCTTAATAAGGCACCAATATTTCCGGGCTTTTCAGGAGCTTCTGCAACAAGAATTAAGGGGTTTTTATTTTCTAACTTCAGGGAGCTTAATACTAGGTTTTTTACATTGGCTAATGCAATCACTCCTTCGGTAGAAGTTCGATATGCTATTTTTTTATAAATCTCAAGAGTGATTTCAATACGTTCTGTATCACTTTCCGTTTTCAGGTTTTGTAAGTTCTCTTCGGTAACAATTTCAAGACAAATTAAAAGAGTCTTTATCGTAAAACCTCCTTTTATAGCGAGCTCAATTTCTCGTAGCCCTTCAATGATGAATAATCCAGTTTTCTTACGTTCTCGAGATTTCTCTTGAAGCAGTAAAACTTGTTTAATTAAAGGGTTTTGAAGGCTTGATATCGTTTTTAACATAGCGCAAATATAATATAATTAGGGATTAAATGATTGAGTTATAAATGGTTTGAAATATTAATATTTACAGTAAGTTTGTGTACTAACTCGAATTAAATTTTATAATGAAAAAAAACCTACTTTTTTTAGCATGGATACTAACGGGATTAATATCAACAACTTCGGTATTTGCACAGGTTACGGCCTACCAACCTGATGATTTAGAAGTTTGTGGTGATGGTGGTTTTGGTGTTTTCGATTTAACCCTAACGGAACCCGAAATAATTGGAGGGCAAGATCCAACAAATCTTTTGGTGAGATTTTATTTAACACAGGTAGATGCTAATAATGATACAAATCCACTTGCAAACCCAGAATCATATTTTAATATTACAAACCCACAAACAATTTTTGCCCGCCTTGAAGATAGTTCTAATGGTGATTATGAAATAACTACTTTTGAAATTTATGTTTCAGAAATTCCTGTAATAAATACCCCAACTCCTATATATGTTTGTGATGATGATAATGATGGATTTGCTGAGTTTATATTATTTGATAAGATTAATGAGATTATTGGAGGTAGTAATCCTGAAGTAGTAGTTAGCTTTCACTATATACAAGCAGATGCTGAAAATGGGGTAAATTCATTACCAGACCCATATTCAAATGAAATACCATTTAATCAAACGGTTTTTGTACGAGTAGAAAATCCATCAACTGGATGTTTTAGTTTGACTACTTTAGATTTAGTGGTATTAGAAAGTCCAGAAATTAATTCAGTTGATGATATAATTTTGTTTGATGAAAATGATGATGGATTAGAAATTTTTGATCTTACAATTCGGGCATCACAAATACTGGATGGACAATCAGCAGATATTACTTATTACATATCACAATCAGATGCAATTGCTAATATTAATCCAATTGCAAATCCAACGTCTTACATTAATAGTAGTAATCCTCAAATCATCTATTATAGATTAGAGAATGTAAATACTTGCTATTCGGTGGGGTCTTTTATATTAATTTTAATGGATGTTTTTATAGATGAAAACCCCGATGATTTATATGTAAATGAGGGGGATGATGATGGATTTGCAATTTTCGACTTAACGATAAATGAAGCGCAAATGTTGGGCGATCAAGATCCCTTAATTGCTTTGTTTACGTACCATACCTCATTAGAAGACGCTACTAATGGCGAAAATAGTATTGCAACACCTAATGCTTATCAAAACTTAACTAATCCTCAAACTATTTTTGTAAGACTCAGCAATAGTAATACAGGATCTTATGTACTTACCAATTTTGAAATTGAAACCGATGGTGCCTTGGTTGTTAGTGATAATTTTTATGCAAATTTAAAACTTTTCCCAAACCCAACTTCAGGAATCCTCCATATCCAATCAGATCAGTTAACCGAAACGGTTGCAGTGAAGCTTTATAATCTTCAAGGGCAAGTAGTACTGTTAGATCATAAAGCTCCAAGTAATGGAACGATAAGCCTAGATCTTTCTAGTATGAATACTGGGATTTATTTTATTAAAATGGTTTCAGAAGGTGTTTCGGTGGTAAAAAAGATAGTAAAACAATAGACATCTTATTTTATCAATAATTCTCAAGATAGTTCTAAGTTAAAAACTTTAGGCATTTATAATTTTAGTGCACTTTAAATACTTACTGAATAATAAGCTTTTTATCAATCCCGTGTTTACTCATCGCTTTGTCTAAGAACAACACTTCGATACCCACAAGAAAACGCCATCTATTTAGTATTATTTTGGAAGTTTCGTCTTCTAAAGCATCTATGCTACCTGGTAATGAAGCTGGTTTTGCAAAACCAGCATTCCCTCTAGAATATACCGTTCCTAAGATAAAATTTGCCCATTTATGGGTCACATTGATTCCTGCTCCATAATGCGTATAATTGGTTTCTAAATCCACCGATTCTCCAGATTGATTGGTAGCGTCTAATATACTTGCCGTAGTTTTATAAGGTGAAAAATCGGTTGAAAAACTACCATAAGCATTTAATTTTTCAGCGATAAATATTTCTGCCCCAATACCAATATTTATGATCGACTTTAATTCTTCATTAAAGTATATGGGAGTTAAATCCTCTTCTGTTTCGCTTTCTAAATCTGGTACATCTATTTTTGAATATTCACTTACGCTTGCATACCAACCTGTACTTAGGTGTAACTTGTGTTTTTTTATTGGTATACCGGCACCTATTGATATTCCTAAAGGATATTTTCTTCTAGAATCTAGATCCCTAAAATCATTAAAAGTAAAAATGTCATCGGTTTCTAAACTAGAAAGGTATTCTTCGAATTTATACTTTCCTTCACCTTTAATTTCAATATAAGGAATATCGATATTGAGCCCTAATTCAACCTTAGGTAATACCCAAGCAGCTCCAATTTTAGCAAAAAACCCACTAGATTTTTGTTGAAAGGAGGTGTTATAACTATAGGTGGAAACCTGTTCGTTTTCGTCTATACTATTGTATTGTTGTGTTGAGCCTCCTTTATATTTATACATAGAAAAAAATAAGGAAGCTCCAATACTAAAGTTTGGTGACATCGATTTTGCCCAAGAAACGCCATACCAATACTCTCTCAAATCATTAGTAATATAAGTGCTGCCAATATAATTATAGGGTATGGGGTCTTCTTTGTCTTCACCAATAATTAAACTGGTATTATAGTTTATAGATAGATTGGATCTATTTCTAGAAAACAAAGAATAAGCAAACTGATGACCTTCTAAGAATTTTATTTTAAAAGTACCCGCAACCATACTGGGTATTCCATCAAACTCCGAACTGGAAATGTCCTTACCATCTATGGTGATGTTATCAATTTTTAAATCGGTTAGTTGGTAAATTTTCGCATTAATTGAAAAAATAGGATCTTCAACCAATGCTAATCTTGCAGGGTTATAGTAGGTAGCTCCTAAATCGTCCACACTCCCTGTTACATTACCATTTAAAAGAATGGATCTGTTCCCGAAATTTTCAAATTTATAATTTCGTTGCGCCAATACATTTCCGCCAATAAATATAAATGGTATTATAAGTATGATTAGCAGATGGTTTTTCAAGACTAAAAATTATAAGTTGATAAAAAAGCTCTTGTAAAGTTATTATAATAAATATTATTCTTCACTATATTTTTTCATATACCGTTTCCAAAGCTCAGTTTGGTGTGATTCTAGGGATATATCTCTACCATCGATAAATGCGTGGGTTAAAATATTGGTTCGCATATCTAAGGCATCTCCTTCAGAGATAAACAAGGTAGCGCTTTTACCTACTTCTAAGGTTCCGTATTGATCATCTATCCCTAATATTTTTGCTGGGTTGTTGGTGATTAATTGCAAAGCCATTTCCTTATTCATTCCTTGCCCCACTAATTGTCCTGCGTAAAAAGGTAGGTTACGAGTATTCATACCTTCCATTTGACCACTGGATTGTAGTGCAACTAACACCCCATCATTTACCAACAGATTAGCAAGTTTATAAGTTAAATCGTAATCTTCGTCATCTCTATTTGGTTTGGTGTGAACTCGTTGAATGAAAACTGAGATTTGATTCTTTTTAAGGAAATCGGTTATTTTATAAGCTTCATAGCCCCCAACTAAAACAACATTAGAAATACCACTTTCTTTTAAAGTGGTAATAGCATCGATAATTTCTTTTTCGCCATTTGCATACACATACATTTTTTGTGAACCATTAAATAGACCTTGCATTGCTTTAAAGGCTTCATTAATTTTTTGGGGAGAAGAATTTCCATAAGCCTTACTGTTAGCAATAAAGTCTTTTATTTCTTCTATTTTTTCAGTGTACTTTTCATTGGGTTTGTAACCTCTTGGTTCTCCTAACCACCAACGCCCTCTTTTATAACTATTAGGCCAATGCAATAAGACGCCATCATCTATCTTTACTGCAGCATCTTCCCAGTTCCATGCATCTAATTGAACGATAGAAGAGGTGCCAGAAATAGTGCCTCCTCTTGGAGTTATTTGTGCCAATAATACGCCATTAGGACGTAATGATTCTGTCACTTTACTTTCAGCGTTATAAGCAATAATACTTCTTACATTCGGTATCATATCTCCCAATTCATCCTGGTCTCTTGTTTGACGTACTGCATCAATTTCTACTAAGCCAAGGGTTGTGTTAGGTGCAATAAATCCGGGATAGACATGTTTTCCTTCGGCATTAATTATATTCCCACGATATGCAATTTTAGTCTTAGTAGCGTCTGCAACAATAGTAAGTTTTCCATCTTCAAAAACGATGACACTGTTTTCTATTACAGCTCCAGTACCTATATGAGCAGTAGCTCCAACAATCGTTATAATTTCTTTCTGAATAGGAGCAGGGGTTTGTTGTGCTAAGACGCATAAACCAATGCTAACCGCAAAAAATGTTAAGTGTTTTTTTAAATAATTCATAGCATTTTAATTTATCGTTTCACAAGTCATATTTATTTTATCTTTCTTCATTGGTGGTCTCGTTTTTCCACCTTTATCTTTAGCCTTAAGCATCATCTGCATTAATTTATTTCGCTCCACTTTTATGGCTTCTCGTTGTAGTTTGTCTTTTTCAATATCAAAATAAACGGCTCCATCAATTAGTGTTTTTTCAACTTTAGCATAAACCGATAAAGGATGATCATTCCATAACACAACATCTGCACTTTTTCCTGTTTTTATACTTCCTATTTCAGAATCTAAGTGTAGTAATTTTGCAGGATTGATCGTTACCATTTTCCAGGCTTCTTCTTCAGTCATTCCACCATATTTTACAGATTTTGCAGCTTCTTGATTTAATCTTCTTGACATTTCTGCATCGTCACTATTAATCGCGACTGTTACTCCTTCACTACTCATAATAGCAGCATTATAGGGGATGGCATCGTTTACTTCGTATTTATAAGCCCACCAATCACTAAAAGTAGATCCGCCAACTCCATGTTCCTTCATTTTATCTGCAACTTTATAACCTTCCAAAATATGAGTGAATGTATTGATTCTAAAATTGAATCGTTCTGCAACTTTCATCAGCATATTAATTTCACTTTGTACATAGGAATGGCAAGTAATAAAACGCTCACCTCTTAATATCTCTGTCAATACTTCCATTTCTTCATCATATCGATACTCAATTCCGCTTTTCTTTTTTGCATCGTATTCTTGAGCACGAGTAAAGTAATTAACGTATAGTTGTTCTACTCCCATACGGGTTTGTGGGAATCGACTAAAACTTTGCCAATTGGATTGTTTTACATTTTCACCCAAAGCAAATTTTATAAACTTAGGAGCGCCTTTATATAGTAAACCCTTAGAATCTGCTCCCCATCTTGGTTTAATTATTGCAGATTGACCTCCGATAGGATTTGCAGAACCATGCAATAATTGAATGGTAGTTACACCACCTGCTAAGTTTCTATAAAGGTTAATGTCTTCTGGATTTAACACATCTTCAATTGTTACTTCAGCAGAGGAATGTTGCCCTGCTTCATTTCCTGCCAAAATTCCGATATGTGAATGCTCATCCACAATTCCTGCAGTAAGGTGTTTTCCAGAAGCATCTATAATTTGGGCGCCACCAGGATTTAAATCTTTTCCAACTTTTTCAATCTTCCCTTTATTTATCAATACGTCGGTTTCTGTTAAAATCCCTTCATCTTCCCCAGTCCAAACTGTAGCATTCTTGAATAGAATTTTTTGAGCTTGAGGTTTTTCAGTAAAGCCATAACCCACATTAGGATAAGTCATAGGGACAACTTCTGGTTTTTCAATTATATCTTTCTTTTCTTTAGATTCTTTCTCTTCAGTAGTAGAAGGAGCTTTACTCGTGGCTATAAATTTACTTTCAAATCCATTGGGTAAAACCATTTTTCCAGAAATAGTCGTTCCTTCTTTTAAAATAATAGATGTTGACCGGTAAACTTCTTTATCTGTAAATGAAAGCGTCATCCAATTATCTTTATACACAATTTTTGAAGCGTATTTAATCGTATCGATTTTAACTTCAGATTTGAGTTTAGACTTTTTTCCAGAAATAATTAAATCATAAGTTTTTCCTGCTCCCGAAAAAGAATAAGTACCTCTTATATCTTTTTGGTCTTTAGTATTAATGACATTTTTAGTACCCTGAACCCAGTTTTCATAAAGGATGGTTTCTTTCTCAAATAATGCTCCAGATGTAATTAAAAAGTTAGCATAACTTCCTGTTTTAAGAGAACCAACCTTATCGCTTTGACCGAGCATTTTTGCAGGTATCGTGGTTAATGCTTCTAAAGCCTTTGTTTTATCGAAACCATATTTTATGGCTTTTAACAGGTTATCATGAAACTCAGAAACTTTTTTTAATTTATAGGTAGTTAATGCAAAATTAATTTCATTTTCTGCCAACACTTTTGGATTTGTAGGAGCTTGATTCCATGCCCTCATCTCTTCGATGGTAAGATATTTAGTAGCATAAGGATCTGATACATCAAATGCTTCTGGGAAGTTAATAGGGATAATATATTGCGCATTTGTTGCTTTAATACTTTCAATAGATTCATATTCATCACCTCCACCTACGATGATATAGTTGAGGTTAAATAGGTCAGCAATTTTATCTGCTCTTATGTCATTTCCTTTATTACCTGCCTCAAAAAAGGAAATTAAGTTTTTGTTAGCCAATAAAGCTTCAATAGATAAATCGTTGGTTTCAGAATTTCCTTTCGCATACCAATCTGCATCATTATGTAATTGCTTTAACAATGCTATGGACCCCATTAATGAAGTAGGATAAGACTGTCTACTAGCTACAGATTTTTTAAATGAATAATATTGCCCAGAAGTATCATTGATAATACGTTCTGCATTTTTCCCTTGGTCATTTAAGGCAATTAAGACTCCAGTACCTCGAGCAATACCATCCATAATATGTGAATTCACTACACCAAAACCAGCTTTTCGGAGTTCTTTAGCTTTTTTATTTTCATACTTAAATTGATCAATGGCATTGTTTTGTGGCATGATATGGTCATTCCAATAAAAACCATCTCGTTTGGTTTCGTATTGTGGAGATCTTCCATTTCCTTTTGCTTTTTCAGGTTTTGCTACTCCAAACCTTGTATACGAATCTATAAATGAAGGATAAATATACTTTCCTTCTAAGTCTATGATGATTGTATTTTCAGGAATGCTAACCGATTTTCCAACAGCCATTATTTTTCCATTTTGGATCAATAAGGTTCCGTTTTCGACAACTTGGGTTGGAGTGATAAATAGCTTTGCATTAGTGAATGCAGTATAATTATTGTTTTCTGTTTTTAACTCTTTATTTTTTGGGAAATAATCTTGAGCGATTATTGGGCTTATGCTTATTAATAATAAGCATAGTAATGTAGCTTTTTTCATAGGTTAGATAGGTGTTTTACTATAATTTTTTAAATATACGAATGCTAAAGGGTAAATATAATTATATAAAAAACTTTAACATAGATGTCAAGAATTTAAAATGGTTTGTTTTCATAATAATTTACCACTAAGGCGACCATATAGCTATAACTATTAATTCCTTTAGTTTGATTATTGGCCAATAAAAACTGATTCCAAAATGCTTTCGAGATTACTTCAAATGGATTCTTATAACTTTCCCAAAAATCACGCATTTCCTTATAACTTTTTAATATCCCTGGATTAATCGTTTTCAATAATTCATGATAGGTATCTAAATCTCTTCGAGCAATTTCATTTACACAATATCTAAGCGCAAAAATATATCCAGTATATTGTATATAAGGATCATCATTATTTATAGTAGCAAGGGCAGCGATAAAATTTGCTTCATTTTCAGCTGCATATCCCAATTGATGAGCTTGTTCGTGGCAACTAACCACAGGAAATTTATAGGTTTTTATTTTATTATTTACCTGAGCTTCTCCAGAAAATGGGTTGTAATAGCCACTGTAACCCATATAGGTTAATCCAAGACTCCAGCCACTCTTTTTTAAACTTAAAGTGCTGTAGGAGAGATTGGGATGTTTTTTAGATAAGTTTTTATATCCGTTGACCGAGTTTTCAAAAATCTCTTTATGCGTATAGGGAAGCTCGACTTTAATACTATCTGCAAAACCGAGTTGACGATGCATTTCATTCGATTTAATAATCAATCGCTTTGTCGTAGAAATTAATTGTTCAGTGGTATAACCTGTATTTAAGTTAAGGGTTTGGTGCAAGGGAACGCGATAATAATTAAAACCCCAAAGCAAATTAAATATAAAATAAACGAGAGATAGCGTTGCAGCAATATGAATAAAGAATTGTAAAGCATCTTTGTGTATTCGTTTTATGTTTTTATAAATCCATCTTATGGCAAGAATTGTGATGAGTAAATAGAAAACATCCCCAATAGAAAAAGGAATCCACCCAAATAAAAACCGAGACATTCTTGATAAATAGGGAAAAATACCAGTGCTATAATAAGTTTCAATAAAATTGGGAAAATGCTTTAAGACTTGTAAGGCTATTATTTGTATAGGTAATAAAACCGCTAAAATAAGATTCGTTCTTTTTTGCATTGTTCAAACATACAAAGAAATCTTTTTATAATTTTCACTGGCAGTGGGATTATCGTAATTTTGCAAAAAGTAGAACTAAATTCTTTTTCTTCTGAAAATAATTTAAAAAATATATTTTTAAAATTGAATAATTACTATGAATGAAACCATAAAAAACTTAGAGCCCAAAAATCTTTGGAAAAATTTTACCGATTTAAATGCGGTGCCACGTGCTTCTAAAAAAGAAGAACGTGTGATTGAATTTATGAAAAATTTCGGTAAAAATTTAGGCTTAGAAACTTTTGAAGATGAAGTGCGTAATGTAATTATACGTAAGCCTGCTACTCCTGGAATGGAAAATCGTAAGGGTCTGGTTATGCAATCTCATTTAGATATGGTACATCAAAAAAATAACGATACCAATTTCGATTTTGATACTCAAGGAATCGAAATGTATGTAGATGGGGATTGGGTTCGTGCCAACGGAACCACTCTTGGTGCCGATAATGGATTGGGTGTAGCTACGATTATGTCTATTTTAGAAAGCGATACTATTGAGCACCCTGCTATTGACGCGTTGTTTACTATAGATGAAGAAACAGGAATGACAGGAGCTTTAGGGTTAAAAGGAGGTATTTTACAAGGAGAAATTTTATTGAACCTTGATACCGAAGAAGATGATGAAATAGGGGTAGGTTGTGCTGGTGGAGTGGATGTTACCGCTACTAAAAACTATACTCCTGAAACTTCTCCAATACAAGCAAGCTCTTATAAAATAAGTGTTAAGGGATTGAGAGGTGGACATAGTGGGATGGAAATTCATTTAGGATTAGGGAATGCTAATAAAATGATGAATCGTATTTTATCTGAAACAAACAGTAACTGTTCTATAACATCATTATTAGGAGGAAGTTTACGAAATGCGATTCCTAGAGAAAGTAATGCTATTGTGGTGGTTGAAAATAATAACGAAACAGATTTCCTTGCTGGTTTTGAAAAAATGAAAGCTGAACTTTGTAATGAATTTCAGCACTTGGAAACTGATATCTCAATCACGGCTGAAAAATTAGATGAATTGCCAGACACGGTAATGAATGCAAATGCTCAAGACCTATTTATAAAAGCGGTTTTTGCAACGCATAATGGTGTATTTAGAATGAGTCCTGCGATTGAAGGTTTGGTTGAAACCTCTAATAATATTGCTAAAATTACAGTTAAAGATGGAGCGATTACTATTGAATGTCTAACCCGTTCTTCGGTTGACTCTTCTAAGGATAATATGGTAAATACCCTACGAGCAGTATTTGAATTATCTGGTTTTAATGTAAACTTGTCAGGAGATTATCCAGGATGGGCTCCTAATATGGACTCTGTAATTTTAAAGGTATTGGATGCTTTATATGAAAAAATAAATGGAGAGAAAGCTAATGTTGCTGCTTGTCACGCTGGTTTGGAATGTGGAATTTTAGGAACCAATTACCCTGGGATGGATATGATATCTTTTGGACCTACAATTAAAGGAGCACACTCCCCAGACGAACGTGCATGTATTTCTTCTACACAGAAGTTTTGGAATTTTGTTTTAGAGATTTTAAAGAACATTCCTGTTAAATCTTAATTATAAATAGTAGTTAGTCCTAAATAGCCGTTACAGGTTTATACAAATTTAGTTTTAAAATCCAGAGCTTTGCAAAGCTCTGGATTTTTAGTTTAAATATTTTTTATAGAATAATAAATATTATAGTAAACTAATTATTTCCTTTGAAGTAGTGCCATATAAAACCCATCAAATCCAGATTCACTAGGAAGTACTTTTTCTTCTTTTACAAATTTAAATTCTTTACCCGCTTCTCTTTTTAAAAATTCTTGGATCTGATTTTCATTCTCTGATGGTAAAATGGAACAAGTGGCATAAACCATTTGCCCACCCGATTTCACCATTCTCGAATAAGAATCTAATATGTTTTTTTGTGTCTCTTTTAAATTCTCTAAAAACTCAGGTTGTATTTTCCATTTTGCATCTGGGTTTCTTTTTAACACGCCTAATCCAGAACAAGGAGCATCTATCAATACTTTATCTGCTTTACCCAATAGTTTTTTAATCACCTTAGTAGAATCGATAGCACGGGTTTCTATATTATGAGCTCCGTTTCTTTTAGCTCTTCTTTTAAGTTCCTTTAACTTATTATCATAAATATCAAGTGCAATAACTTGACCCTTGTTTTCCATAAGTGCAGCAAGGTGTAGACTTTTTCCTCCGGCTCCTGCACAAGTATCTACTACTCGTGTTCCTGGTTTAGGATTTAAAAATTTTGCGACCTTTTGGGAAGAAGCATCCTGTACTTCAAACCATCCTTTTTTAAAGGCATCGGTAACAAATACATTGGCACGCTCTTTAAGTTTTAATGCATCTGGATACCCTTTTAGGAATTCAGTTTCAATATTTGATTCTAATAATACATTTTGAACTTGTTCTTTTGAAGCTTTTAAAGTATTTACCCTTAAGATTACACTGGCCAACTGATTTAAAGAATGAATTTCTTTATCCCATTTTTTCCCTAATTCTTTAACGCCCAATTCGTCTAACCAATCTGGAATAGACTCTTTGTATTTTCTAATTTTTGAAAGTTCATCAAAACGCCCTTTAATTTTCCGGGTAGGAGTGGCTTCAAATTGTGGCCAATCTGGTAGTTTTACCCCTTTTAATGTAGCCCAAACGGTAAATAATCGAAATAATTTAATTCTGTCAAAAGGTTCTTTAACATCAGCAATCTTAGCGTACAAACGTTTCCAACGAACAATATCATAGGTAGTTTCAGCTATAAAACTACGATCTCTAGAACCCCAGCGTTTATCTCTTTTTAGAGTATCTCTTAATACTTTATCCGCTTGTTTATTTTCGTTGAAAATAAGGTGAAGGGAATCTATAGTTGCAAATACTAGGTTTCTGTGAAGTTTCATAGTTATAAAATTGTTTGCAAAGATATTATAATATGGTGTATCGATTTGTTTACTTTTGAAAAAAAATAATCCATGCGGTATTTCCTGATTTTCTTATGTTCAATTAGTATAGTTTCATGTACTACCAATCCTGCAAAAAACTTTACCTCAGTAGCTATAGAAAGAGTGTTTACCGATAGTCTAAGTATCCGTGCGATAACACCAATTGATTTAACTAAGGTTTGGTTTGCCGCCAACAATGGTAAAGTAGGACTAATAGACGGCAATATCCCAAAACTAGCTTCTATTAAATATGAAGACTCATTACTTAATTTTAGAGCTATAGCTTCAACAAAAGAATCTGTTTTTGTATTGAGTATTGAGAATCCTGGAGTGTTATATAAAATTGGTTTTAATGATAATGAAGCTACTAATATTGAAGAAGTTTATATAGAAAAAGGAGAAAAAGTATTTTACGATGCTATTGCTTTTTGGGATGATAATGAGGGAATTGCAATGGGAGATCCTACCAACAATTGCTTTTCCATTTTAATTACCAGAGATGGAGGGAATAATTGGAAAAAACTTTCTTGTGATATTCTTCCAGTGGTAGAAAAAGGGGAAGCAGCCTTTGCTGCTAGTAACTCTAATATTGCTTTGTATAAAAATCATGTGTGGATTGTTTCTGGCGGCAAGAAATCTAGAGTATTTCATTCTGCTGATAGAGGAAATTCTTGGGAAGTATTTGAAACTCCAATTGTTCAGGGAAAGGCAATGACAGGAATTTATAGCATTGATTTTTTAGATGAAAAAACGGGTGTTATTTTTGGAGGTGATTGGGATAAAAAAGAATTTAATGAAGGCAATAAAGCAATCAGCAATGACGGTGGAAAAACTTGGGATTTAGTAAGTAATGGGGAGGGGCCAGGCTATAGATCTTCTGTACGTTTTACTCCTGGTAGTGATGGATATGGAATTGTTGCCGTAGGATCTCCGGGAATATCTTATAGTAATGATGCTGGGGATTCTTGGGTACAACTATCTGATGAAGGATTTTATGCAATAGAATTTATAAACGATACCTTAGCTTTTGCATCTGGAAGAAACAAAATTTCTAGACTAATTTTTAAAGAATAAAAAAGGAGCACTAATTAAAGAACTCCTTTTAAAAACCAATCATTTACAAAACTATTCTTTTTTACCTCTTCGTTCCTTTAATCGATCTAACAACATTCTTTTAAAACTTTCTTCGGCTCTATGAAGTTTTATTATTTTTTTTGGAGGTAATACTTCTTTTAAATTAGTTACTAACTCTTTTCTGTATTCCAATTCGGAAGTTTTCATAACAAGCATTCTGTCAATGATAATATTCGCTTCCTTATCAGTAAGTGAATCTATGTTACCGTTTCGTAGTTTGCCCATAATTTCATTTCTTTCTTTTTTTCTATGAGCCATAAGCTTTTTATCGAACTCGTTATATACTGGCCAGAATTTTTCTGCTTCAGCAGCCGTTAAATCCAATCGATCTGTGATATGAGCAGTTTTAAGTGCTTTAATTTTTTCGTGATTTGGTCTTTGACCATTGTGACCATTTGGTCTTTGAGCAAATAATCCTGAACTAATTAGGAAAACGATTAATACTATTTTTTTCATTTTAATTTATTTTTATTATTCAATTAAAATTGATGAATCATCTATAAATTCTAAAAGGTAATCTTCTAGTACATTTTCTGAAATAAATTCACTTTCATCATCATGATTAATTAAATCTTCCTCCTTTAATAAAGAAGCGATATCGTAAGAATCAATTTCCAAATTTCCTTCATCAATATAACTTTCTATACTTGAAATATCTAAAGTTTCTATTGTATCTAAAGTTTGATTAGTATTTCTTAAAGAGAAAATCAGTACAGTGCAAGCAGCTATGGCGATGGCATAGGCTATTGTTCTTTTTGAAAACAAATGAATTACCTTGGTTGGGTTAACGGATGCCGCTTCTACACTTTTTAAAATGATTGAATCCATTTGATCAAAATACCCTTTAGGAGTTGTAAATCCAGTTCCTTTTGGAAGATTACCCTCATTTAATTTACTAATTAAACGATCTTCTATATCTTCAAAATAGTCTTTTGGGGTATTAAATCCGTTGCTATGGTTTTTATTTTTCATTTGCTTCTTTGACCAATAATAATTTAAATGGTTTCATTCGCTTTAAGATATGCTGTGATTTTTTTTACAGCGATATGATAATTACTCTTTAAACCTCCCACAGATGTGTTTAATATTTCTGAAAGATTTTTATAGGTGTGATTTTCAAAATATTTCATATTAAATACTAATTGTTGTTTTTGGGGAAGGGTAGCGATGGCTTTTTGTAATTGCAATTGAATTTCATCCCCTTCAAAATAAACATCGCTTTCTAATTTTGAAATTAATAGTTCTTTTACAGCTTCAATAGTTATATTATTTTGTTTTGCCTTTTTGTTAATGAAAGTTATGGCTTCATTCGTTGCGATACGATACATCCACGTAAACAATTTACTATCCCCTTTAAAACGATGAATGTTTTTAAAAATTTTAATAAATGTATTTTGTAGCACATCATCTGTATCGTCATGATCTATTACAATTTTACGGATATGCCAATACAATCTTTCTTTATATTGAGTTACAAGTCTTCTAAAAGCGTCTTCCTTTTCGATAACAGATTGCAACGCAGATATTAATTTTTTCTCTTCTACCACGTAAATTGTTTGTTTAAATATAGGACATAAAATGGCCAAGAAGGTTTAATTAGTCTTTATTTTTAACAAAAATTCAGATAAAAGAAAGTAAAAAATCGACAAAACGTATAAAAAAATCGATTAAAGTGAAAAATAATTTTTTTGTAGGAAAAATATCACTATTTTTACTTCAAATTGTTATACTTAGGTATTTTATTATCAGCCCCAACTGTAATAAATGCCTTATAAAACGGATCGCCGCGGGGGCAGATCCGTTTTTTTATTTAATAACTTTATTTATTTCATTATGTAGGAAAAAAGAAAATTAAAACTAAAACATCGATAAAAAGCATAAAAAACACGATGAAAAGCATTTTTTATTTGTTTATTTCAATTAAACGATATATATTTGAACTATAATTAAAAGAGTACTCTCATTATGAGCCCTAAATATAATGAGCGTATAAATTAAAAAGAGCGTAGCCCCAAGCGCTCTTTTTTTATGGAATAAATTATAGTACAATTTAAACCAAAACATTAGTTTGATTATATAGATTGTTCAGCTACCAATGATAAATAATTAGGAGGGAGTTAATTATGCTAAGGATTGCATTTTAACTAAATTATAATACACACCTTTCATTTCTAATAGTTCTTGGTGCTTGCCTTGTTCCACGATTTTCCCTTTTGAAAGTACGATGATATTATCAGCCTTTTGTATCGTAGAAAGTCTATGAGCAATAACAATTGAAGTACGATTTTTCATCATATTTTCTAATGCACTTTGCACCAAACGTTCACTTTCGGTATCCAGTGCAGAAGTAGCTTCATCGAGTATCATAATTGGTGGGTTTTTAAGAACCGCTCTAGCAATACTCAATCGTTGTTTTTGTCCACCACTTAATTTATTTCCACTATCCCCAATGTTGGTGTCAATACCTTTAGGTAAGGTTTCAATAAATTCCCAGGCATTTGCGATTTTTAAGGCTTCAATAATTTCCTCATCATTGGCATCTTCTTTAGCAATTAATAAATTTCCTTTTATAGAATCGTTAAATAGGATTGAATCCTGGGTTACCAAACCTAGAAGTCCTCTTAAAGAATGTTGAGTAATATTTTTTATAGGTAGAGAATCAATATTTATTGCCCCATTATTTACGTCGTAAAAACGAGTAATCAAATTGGCAATAGTGCTTTTTCCACTTCCGCTTTGTCCTACCAAAGCAACAGTATGCCCCTTAGGTACTTTTAATGAGAAATCTTTTAAAACCCAATTTTCTTCATACTTAAACGAAATGTTATTTATCTCGATATTCGTAGTAAAATCTTCTTTTATAACAGCATTTGGAGCATCTTTAATCGTAGATTCTGTTTCAAGAATTTCAAGAACTCGTTCTGCGGCAGCATTTCCTTTTTTAACAGAATAACTCGCTTTACTTATAGCTTTGGCAGGAGTAAGAATATTATAAGCAAGCCCCATATAGGCAATAAATGAACTGCCATCTAGTGTTTCATCAATCAATACCATTTTACCTCCATACCATAATAATATTGCAATTACTGTAATTCCTAAAAACTCACTTGTTGGAGATGCTAAATTTTGACGATTCAATAAAGAATTTGAATATCTATAAAATCGATTGGTAGATTCCATAAATTTATTTCCAAAAATCTTCTCGGCTGTAAAGCCTTTTATAATCTTTAGTCCACCAAGAGTTTCTTCTAATGTAGAAAGAAAAACACCTTGTTCTTTCTGAACCAGATCTGATTTTTGTTTTAAACTTTTTCCAATTCTTGAAATGACAAATCCAGAGATAGGAATAAAAATAAATACAAATAAGGTAAGTTTTACACTTATTATAAGCATCATTACGATGGTGAATAATATAGTAAGAGGCTCTCTAAATATCAACTCTAATACCGATAAAAAAGAATGTTGAATCTCTAAAACATCGCTTCCTGTTCTGGCTAAAATGTCTCCTTTTCGTTTTTCAGAAAAAAAGGATATGGGAAGATGAATTGTTTTATGATACAACTCATTTCTAATATCTTTTAACACTCCATTTCTAAGAAATGTAATAAAATACATAGCTAAGTACCTAAAAATATTCTTCAGGAAAAACAATATAATAATAAAACTAATTACTAGTAACAGTGCTTTAGAAGCATCACTTTGAGCAAATTCTTGAACTTTAAATGCCAATAACTCTTGGTAATAATCTTTTGCATTTGCAATACCAGAATAGATGGGTTCTTTAATCACCTTTAATTTATCTTGCTTAAACAAAATATCTAGCATTGGAATTAATGCAATAAAAGATAAAGCACTAAAAAGGGCATAAAAAATATTACATAGAATATTTAAAAAGGCATATTTTTTATAAGGATAAGCAAAACGCAATATTTTTTTAAAGTATTCCATTAGTTATTATTTAAAAATGTAATAATAGAATCGATTTTTTCTTGGAGTATACCTTTAGCTGTCGCTCCATTTTTCGAATCGGTATTTACGCTAATATAAAACTTTATTTTTGGTTCCGTTCCACTAGGTCGCATTGCAATTTTAGACCCGTCTTGGGTATAATAAATAAGTACGTTAGAGCTTGGAATATCAATCTTATTTTTAGTATTTATTTCAAAATTGATAGTTTCACCAATAAGGTAATCTTCTATTTTAATTACTTTGTTTCCAGAAATTTCACTAAAAGGATTTTCTCTAAAATTTTTCATCATTTCTGAAATCTCTTCAGCTCCCTTTTTGCCTTTTTTAACTATAGAAATAAGGTGTTCTTGATAATAACCATAAGAAGAATAAATGTCTTGAAGATATTCAAACAAGCTATTATTGTTTTCTTTTCTTTGGGCAGCAATTTCACAAATCAATAGGCTAGCAGTAACAGCATCTTTATCTCTAACAAAATCCCCTACTAAATAACCAAAACTCTCTTCTCCACCACCAATATGTTCTAATTCTGGGAAATCTTTGATCATTTTTGCGATCCATTTAAAACCCGTAAGCCCTTCTTTATATATTACATCAAAATCTGAAGCTATTTTACCAATTAATGGAGTAGAAACAATTGTAGAAGCTACAAACTGATTTCCGTTAAGTTTTCCATGATTTTTCCATTGTTCTAATAAGAAATGGGTTTTTATAACCATTGCCTGATTTCCGTTTAAAAGGGTATAACCTCCCTCTGGATTTTTAACAGCAACACCTAAACGATCACAATCAGGGTCGGTACCGATTACAATGTCTGCATTTTCTTTACTAGCTAAATCTATTGCCATTTGTAAGGCTTCAGGCTCTTCTGGGTTGGGAGATTTTACCGTTGGGAAATCACCATCGGGTTTTGCCTGTTCTTCAACAATAGAAACATTTTTATAACCAGCTTTTTCTAATACTTTTGGGACCATGGTAATAGAGGTTCCGTGTAATGATGTAAAAACAATTTTTAGATTGTCCTTAGCTTCTTGACTTGTATCAAAAGTTCCGTGTTTTATCGAAGCTTCTGCAAATGCTTCATCTACTTCACTATCTATATAAGAAATAAGTGATTCGTTGGCTTTAAATTGAACATCTGTATATTGTAAGCTATTTATCTCTGCTATAATCTCACCATCTTGAGGCGGGACTAATTGGCCACCATCTTCCCAATACACTTTATAACCATTATATTCTGGCGGATTGTGAGAAGCTGTTAAAACAATTCCACATTGACAATCTAAATGCTTTACTGCAAAAGATAGTTCTGGTGTTGGGCGTAAATCTGAAAACAGATATACTTGAATTCCGTTTGCAGAAAACACATCGGCAACCAACTTAGCTAGTTCTTTACTATTATGACGGCAATCGTAAGCTATTGCAACTTTGATCTTTTGATTTAAAAATTGATTTTTCAAGGAATTTGAAAGCCCTTGGGTGTTTTTTCCAAGGGTATATTTATTAATACGGTTGTCACCAACTCCCATAATACCACGCATTCCGCCCGTACCGAATTCTAAATTCTTGTAGAAACTTTCTTCCAGTATTTCTGGTTCAAAAGCAATAAGATCTTTTATAGTTTGTTGTGTTTTTTCGTCAAAAAAAGGAGTGAGCCATATATTTACACGCTCTAAAGTTTTTGGGTCTACGTAAATCATTATTCAGAATTAGATAGCAAAAATAACGATAATTAGAGGTTAGTTTGCTCTTTAATAATGTAGTTTTTTGATTCTTTTTTACTTTTTAATACCATTTCACCTAAAAATCCAGCAACAAAGAATTGAGTTCCCAGAATCATGGAAGTAAGTGAAATGTAAAATTGAGGTTTTTCGGTAATTAATCTACCTGTGGGATTGATGAATAATTTATCGATGCCTAAATAAATTGCAAAGCAGAAACCAACAAAAAGCATTATAGCACCCCAAGCTCCAAAAAAGTGCATAGGACGCTTGCCAAACCTAGATATAAAAGAAATGGTAATTAAATCTAAAAACCCTCGTATAAAACGTTCCATACCAAATTTTGTAACTCCATATTTTCTAGCTTGGTGTTTAACAATTTTTTCGCCAATCTTACTAAATCCTGCATTTTTCGCTAATACGGGAATATACCGATGCATTTCACCGGTAACTTCAATGTTTTTTACAACCTCATTCTTATAAGCCTTAAGTCCGCAATTAAAATCATTCAATTGTACTCCTGAGGTTTTTCGGGCTGCAAAGTTGAATAGTTTTGAAGGTAGGTTTTTGGTTAATTTAGAATCGTACCTTTTTTTCTTCCATCCGGATACCAGATCGTAATTATCTTCGGTAATCATTTTATAAAGCTCAGGAATTTCATCTGGATTATCCTGTAAATCAGCATCCATGGTGATGATGACCTCTCCTTTGGCTTGAAAAAAACCAGCGTGAAGTGCTTGTGATTTACCAAAATTTCCTAAAAACCGAATTCCTTTTACTTCAGAATTTTCTTTAGCTAAACTCTCTATAAGATTCCAAGAACCATCTGTACTACCATCGTCTATAAAAATAAGTTCATATAAAATACCATTGGATTGCATAACTTTTGCAATCCAATGGTATAATTCTATAATAGATTCTTCTTCGTTAAGAAGAGGAATAACGATGGAGAGATTCATCAATTTTATTTTCTAATTTTCAGGATGATTAACTTTCATAATTAACCCTGATATTAACGAAATAATAAACCCAAAAAATAAAGTCATTATTATTCCAATGGCAGACATAATCGTAGGCTGCATCATTTTTTCAGTAATTCCCATAGCCATATCCATTTGATCTTGAGCCATCTCTGGATTTTGTTCAATCATTTGATCACGAGTCATATCTAACATTTGAGTAACAAAGTCAGGCTCTATAACCGTTACAAATATATAATTATACAAAGCACCTATAATCCCCGCTATAATTGAAATTGCAAGACCTACTTTTAAGGCTTCTCCAATAGATAAAAACCCACTATTTTCACTTTTAAATGTTTTTAATCCATATACAATAACTCCTACCATTACAACTGTGCTTAATACAGAAACCCACCAAGGTCTTTCAATATGGTTGTTGGTAACATAGGCGATAACAGATACTACTATAGATAATAAAGCTAATATTAATCCGTAATTAAGTGCAATTTTTTTAACAGATACTTCTTGTGTTTCCATATAATTGTTTTTTAAACCCGACATTAGTGTCAGACTAATTCGGTTTGTTAGTAAACAAAGATAATAAAACGTTACATATTTTTCTTATGAAAGGTAGAAACTCTATAATTTATAGTTGATAGCGCTCATAATGAATTTTTATATGCCTAAACTAGCTTCTTTTTTCTATGAGAATACTTAAAAACACTGTAAACATTGAATTTAACAAAGAATCAGATATTCTTAAAAAAAAGCAATATTTTATTGTAGATTATTTATAAATGATTAAATTTGCAAACTGAAATCCTGAAAGGTCAGGAATACGATTTAAAAGAAAATAAAATGAAAAAAGGTATTCACCCTGAAAATTATAGATTAGTAGCATTTAAAGATATGTCGAATGAAGATGTGTTTTTAACAAAATCTACTGCTAACACTAAAGAGACACTAGAAGTTGATGGTGTTGATTATCCTTTAGTTAAAATGGAAATTTCAAGAAGTTCTCACCCGTTTTACACAGGTAAGAAGAAACTTATCGATACAGCAGGACGTATTGACAAGTTCAAAACTAAATATGCTAAATTTAAGAAGTAATTCTTTTTTTTATTAAAATATATATAAGCCTTTGAGAAATCAAAGGCTTTTTTTATTTAGCTTTGAATACTGTACCACGAGAAACTCAGTAACCTTTAATTAATTATTGCTAATTATGAATTACATTTTATTCGACGGGAGTGTCCGTAATCAATTACTACCATTTACATTTACTCGACCAGTTGCAGATATTAGAGTAGGGATCCTTACAATTCGTGAAAAATGGGATAAATTTCTTGGATTTACTACAACTACGGTGACAGAGGATTATTTATCAGAAAAATATCCAATGGTCGAAATGGAACAAAATGTATTGATTAATGCTTCTATTCTTCCTTCTGAAAATTTAGTAACTGTTATAAAAAGTCTAACTGAAAATCAGGCGATATTTATCGATAATGAACCTTTAGCTTTTTTTACTACGGAAGAGCAAGAAGTAGATTTTGATGCCTTTGATGTGATTCAATATTCACATAATGATATTTTAAGAATTCAACATACTTGGGATATTTT
>MAAC01010639.1_pt1 | contig 27488 bp, 23 predicted proteins | sample 1115981 | NCBI WGS metagenome assembly MAAC01 (sample SAMN04961126, study PRJNA320927) | seawater metagenome | isolation source: sample BD02T64 sea water enriched with oil for 64 days | place: USA:Gulf of Mexico | collected 2013-07-27
GCACTAGTTCGCGAATTTGCTGTGGATCTATCAGTTCGGATTGACCGCCGTAGTGTTTGTTAATTGCAACCCGCTGTCTAAAACCTCTGATTGCTGCATCCGTGTGCGCTAAGGTCAGCTGACCACGTTGCGAATACATAATGTTGAAGTCAAACTCGTTGGAAAGCTCTTTAAACAGTTTCACCGATTCAGTGTAAAATTTCACCCCTTCAGGGGTTAAGTAGTTAGAGCGAATAACAGCAGTATTACGCGCCGTGTTGCCGCCCCCCAAATAGCCCTTTTCCAACACGGCTACGTTCGTTATGCCGTGATATTTGGCCAGATAATAAGCGGTGGCAACACCGTGACCACCGCCGCCAATGATAACCACATCGTAATGAGATTTTAGCGCTGACGGCGACGGAAGGTCGGCGTGCTTTTCATAGGGAAAATCGCTGTTAAGACCATATTTAAGTAATGAGAAAGGCATAGCCCCTCCTGTATTTGTTGAAAAACTGGGCAGTTGTGCAACCTCTGATTAAGTCCCGTCCCCTCGCTGTGAGGTACGTGACTTGTCCAGAGACTTGCTGGCTGCAACGTGAAAAGTAGCTATCTGTTAACGGCACTTATTTGAACACTACGGTCTTGTTGCCATCTACAAACACTCGGTGCTCGGTGTGCAGCTTGACCGCCTGCGCCAGCGCCTGAGTCTCTGTATCTCTGCCTACGGCAACTAACTGTTCTGGGGTATAAGTGTGGCTTACCGCCTGCACCGACTGCTCAATTATCGGCCCTTCATCCAGATCAGAAGTAACATAGTGAGCAGTGGCACCAATCAATTTAACCCCGCGGGCGTAAGCTTGATGATAAGGTTTAGCCCCTTTAAAGCCCGGCAAAAATGAGTGGTGAATATTGATTGCCCGTCCGGCCAGCTCAGTACACAAATTATCCGAGAGCACTTGCATATAGCGTGCTAATACCACCAGCTCGGTGTGTGTCTCCTCTATAATGTTGAGCAGCTCCAACTCTTGCTCGCGCTTGGTCTCTTTGGTAATTGGCAAATGCACAAAGCGAATGCCCTCGCGCTCGACCATCGGCCTGATATCTTTATGGTTCGACACTATAGCCGTAATATCCATTTTCAATTCGCCTTTGCGCAGACGATAAAGCAAATCATCTATACAGTGATCAAACTTACTCACCATGATGATCGTTTTAGTCGCCGCAGTGGCGTCGTGCAGCTGCCAATCCATATTGAACCTTTGCGCTACATCGGAAAATTTCTGGCGAATTTGCCCGATACTGCCATCGCCGGACTCTATATAGCCCAGCGCCCGCATAAAAAAGCGTCCGCTTTGCTGATCATCAAACTGACTTAACTCACTGATATAACAGCCTTGTTGATATAAAAACGAAGTAACCTGGGCAACGATACCACTACTCGCCTGGCAGCTTACTTTTAATACAAATTGTTCGGGAGCAGCGCTCTGCAGCGTCATGGTTTTACCTCAGGGATAGATTTTACTTGGGGGAATAAGCAAGCTAATGACCGACAAAATACTACCAACTAATTCACATATCAATTATCACAAGAGCATAAAGCTATGAATTCTTCATTTTGATTTATATATGAATATGATTTTTTATATATGCACTAAATAGTGATTTATCGCAGTATCCAATGGTCGATCCTTGCAGCTTAAAACCACTTAGATATACTCAATTAATCATAATTTTTACTGTTTACTTTGCAATTACCGCCTCTGTAAACGGCGTAGCTCCACGGCTAGCCAATACAGCAGCACAGGCAAAGGACTCAATCAATTTACATTACGAGGTACTAATGAATACAACTGAACTGACACTCGATCAAATATATCAACTCGCCTTTGATTGCCTGAGCGCCGCAGGGGCGAATCGGGATAATGCCGATGCCGTCGCCAATACCGTGATGCGCGCCGAGCAGGATGGTTCAATATCCCACGGACTGTTCCGTATTCCTGGTTACGTCGCCACCTTAAAGAGCGGCAAAGTAAACCCCAACGCCGACCCACAACCTGAGCAAGTCACCCCGGCATTGGTGCGTTGTAATGCGCAAAATGGTCACGCGCCACTGGCACTGGCACGCAGTATCGAGATGTTGGCACAATCGGCTAAGACTTGCGGTATTGCCGCGCTAAATTTGACCCACTCTCACCACTTCGCCGCACTCTGGCCAGAGACAGAGGCACTGGCAGAGCGTGGCTTAGTCGGCTTTGCCTGCGTCTCCTACATGCCAGCGGTAGCACCTGCTGGTGGCAGTGAGGCACTCTTTGGCACCAACCCTATCTCCTTCGCTTGGCCGCGCCCGGGGAAAGTACCTTTAGTATTCGACATGGCTACAGCCTCTATGGCGGTTGGTGAGGTCAAAATTGCCGCCCGCGATGGTCACAAAGTCCCGCTGGGCACTGGACTGGGCCCCGACGGCGAACCAACCGATGACCCAAAGGAAATTCTCAAAGGGGTACTGCTACCTTTTGGCGGTTACAAAGGGTCGGCCATTTCAATGATGGTTGAGCTGATGGCCGGTCCTATGATCGGAGAGACTCTAAGCTTTGAGACCAAAGAAAACGACAATGCTGATGGCGGACCACCACAGGGCGGTGAGTTTATCCTAGCGATCTCACCTGAAATCATGGGGGGGAGTGACTGGGCCAAGCACTCAGAAAAGCTCTTCACAAAGCTCGAGGCAATGGATGGTATTCGCCTCCCTGGCCAGCGCCGCCATAAGTTGCGTAACAGTGGCAACATAAGATCTGTTAACTCAGACTTGGTAGAACAACTGCGTACCCTGTCCGGCACTGCTGCATAAATGATAGATAGATAGATAGGTGAAAAACTGGCCTCAATGATAGAGGCCAGCAAGCAGTATTTAATGAGGTAGATAAAGTCTACTTTAATCTACCTTTAGCAATTCCTGCAATTTTTAAGTAGAACACCACTTACACCTTTGATCGAAGTCAGTGATATCAACTACTGCTAACTCGGTAAGTACTCACTACTCCAACCGATAGCAGCTATCTTGCGCTCCAGCATAGAGGCAATTCTCGCCTGGGGATAACCCAACTCACTCAAAATTTTTCTACTTGAGTGACCAAACTTTTCAGCCGGTGCCACCGCCACAATCATTGCCTCAGTCGGTCTGATAGCGTAGTGATCTATTTGCGTCACACAATGCCCGCTGGGGTGATTGGGGTGGCGAGAAAATGCGTAACTGCCGCTGAATAAATCGACCTTACCGTCGGCGAGACGACTGTATTGGTCACGTAGAGCCACTATAGATTTTGGCTGGGCCGCCGCTATACCGGCGCTTTGCAATTTTGTTGCCCAAATTGCTGCAGTGTCTGTTTTAAATACGCTCTGCAAAAAGTGACTCAAGTCAGCAGTTTTATCTATGCCGACCAAACCCTCGACTTGGGATAATACTGCTAATTCTGCGTGACTTGCGTCGAGAAAAATCCAATCATCTGCACACTGATAAAAGTGCGACAGCGCATGGTTGCCTAGTGCCTCGCGGCCCGATGGCTCATTAAATTCAGGCCGCCCTGGATAATCAAAGGCAAAGGGAATCTGCGCCAGATTGGTAACACTCGCCAGTGAAGTTCTGGCTCTGGTTACTTCGCCCGTGCGCAATTTATGGTACAGCGAGATGCCCATGGCGATGCCCGCTGCAAAGCCGCAGTTAACATCTAAAGTGCCTATATGGGCATGCTCTTCCGGCGTCTGCTCACCGCCAAAGCGGCTCATAATACCACTGATCGACTGGATGATGTCGTCATAACCTATGTAGTCAGACATAGGTCCCGGTCTTGGCCCTCCCAGACAATCTAAGCGGCAGAACAGCACTCCCGGGTTAATCGCCTGTAGCGAGTCGTGGTCTAAACCCAGTGGCTGTAACTGTCGCTGTGGTGCATTGATCACTACCATATCCACCGAACGTATTAGTCGCTGGAAAATTTCCCGCCCCTCTGCAGTATTGATGTCAGCGAGGATTTTTTTCTTGCCCATGTCTGTTTGAAAAGAGTAAATAATGCCCACCAGCGGATCGTACAGCGGCGTCACCGGATCCAACTTAATCACCTGGGCGCCAAACCTGGCCATATAGGCACAGGAATGGGGACCGGCTATCACGTTGGTGAGGTCTAAAACCCGCACCCCATCCAGCCACTGGCAATTGTCATTCGTCTCTATCGCTGCAGCTACCGGGCGGGTAACTACTTCTGCACTGGCGACATCTGTAAGCAATTGCAGCGCCTTTGGAAAACTGACATTCACGCGTGCCCTGGGTTGGAGCATTTGCTCTGCAAACTCTTCCAGCCAGGCGATCGGCCCCGGCTGTAACATAGTGCCGTACTCTGGATCATCTACTTCAACCGTTAGTCCGCTGGTTTTACTGTGCTCAGAGTTAATCCACTCATCAGTTGTGCGGTGAGCTGCCCCTGGAATCTGCCCTTCACCGAAGATAACGCCCCACTCACTGGAGGTCTTGGTCAGAAAAGCCCGCTTCATTTTCTTACTGATGATATCGGCCCACTTTTTAGGCAGCGGATAGACACCGATAGAAGTTTCACCCTGCCACTTGGCTATAGGCTGGTGCAGGTCTTTCACTTCAGGCAAGCCCATAGCGATTAGTTCATCATAGATCCCCAATACTTTTAAGGCGCGCTTGGCGTGGTTGCGGTGCGAGGGACAGACACAGTAGAACATCCGGCCATCGCCGCACAGGTATGTGCGATAGAAAGGATCCAGGTATTCCTGCAGATCCTCATAGCTGACATCCATCGGCCGCTGCTGCTGATTGCGCAAGTTGATTTCAGCTTCGCGCATAGTGATGTAGCGCTCGGGCAAGTTTTCTATTAAACAGGAGTTGTAGCAGAGCCCTTCCATTAACGCCGCGGCGATTGGCACTTCAATGTGATCTCCACGGCCACTTTTTTCGCGCTGTAACAGCGCAAACACGACTGAACTGGTAGCGAGAGAGGTGGCGTATGAAGAACCCAGAGGCAGCGGTGAGAAACTCGGGTTTAGGCCCATCAACACCCGGTTGTAACCCATATCGGTAAAAGCACCCGATGTAGCTGCCACTATCGCCTCAGTGGCTTTCCACTGACTGCGTAAACTATCGTTACTGGCAAAGCCTGGCACAGACAGTGTGATCAGCTCAGGTCTGGTTGCACGCAGTTGCGCGAAGTCTATACCGAGCCGCAGCATCACACCCGGGCGAAAGCTCTCTAAGACTACATCTGCCTGAGCAATTAGCGCTAACGCCTGAGCCAGCCCCTCGGCAGTTTTAAGGTCCAGACGAATACAGCTTTTGTTGCGCTGTAATATAGCATTGGCGGGATGATCCCATTGCGGCCCTCCGGGAGGGTCTATATGTACCACTGTGGCGCCAAAATCAGCCAAAGTCATGGCCACTGCTGGCCCCGCGATCTGCTGACCAAAATCTACGACCCTGACACCCGTCAACGGTAGCTTGCTGTTATTTCCCATATTCTACCTATACCTTGAGCCAGCGTCTGAAGCGTTGGCGAGCTATTGTTTTTATGCTCGGATATTAGGCAGTACCAGGGACAACAACCAGCAATATAAAAAAGACCTTTGCCATCATTTTATTTATAGCTGACTACACTTTACTGATACCGAATACAAAAAAGCTCCCTTAAAACACAATAGCCATAAATAAATTATGGTCAATGAGGCGATTTATATTTCTTTCTTTAACCATTATGATCTATAACAATAGAGTTCGTATCAATTTAGAACAATATTAGAGTTTTCACAATTTTCTCTGCTCGTGTTCTTATAATAAAAACTACGGAGTTTATATGTCGTCACAAATTATCTTGCCGCGTATTTTGCAAGTGGGTGAAGGGGCCAGCGGAGCCATTCCCGATGTTTTAGAAAGCCTGAACTGCCAGAAGCCACTGATCATTACTGACAAAATGATGGTGCAATTAGGCTACGCAGAAAAAATCCAACAGTACTTGTCAGCCAAGGGCATGAGTGCCGATATTTTTGACGATACCGTACCAGAGCCTACTGTTAGCTCTATCCAGGCAGGTGTAGATAAAATCCGCAACGGTAACTATGACAGTATCATTGCTCTGGGGGGCGGCAGCCCGATCGACAGCGCTAAGGCTATCGGCATTTTAGGAAAATTTGGCGGCCAGATGCAGGACTATAAATTCCCGCGTATTGTCAACGAGTCCGGCCTGCCCATTATTGCCGTACCGACCACTGCCGGAACCGGCTCTGAAGTTACCCGCTTTACTATTATTACCAATGAGCTAACAGACGAGAAAATGCTGTGTGTCGGAGTCGGTTTCATGCCGGTCGCTGCGCTCGTAGACTACTCTCTGACATTATCACTGCCGGCGAGAACAACCGCAGATACTGGTATCGACGCTCTGACCCATGCAATGGAAGCCTACGTCAGCAAAAAAGCCAATTTATACAGTGACACTCAGGCGCTGGCGGCGATGCGCTTAATCGGCCCTAACCTGCGCACAGCCTATCACGACGGATCAAACAAAAACGCCCGCGAGGCGATGATGCTCGGGTCTACTCTGGCGGGAGTGGCTTTCTCAGCCGCCTCTGTTGCTTTAGTACACGGCATGAGCAGACCTATAGGCGCGGCTTTTCACGTACCGCACGGACTGTCCAATGCAATGCTGTTACCGGCGGTCACGCAATACTCAATACCAGCGGCAGAAAAGCGTTACGCCGACTGCGCCAGAGCCATGGGTGTGGCCACTGAACAGGACAGTGATCAGCAAGCGAACCAGAAGTTGCTTCAGGAACTTCGCGCCATTAATGACGAACTGCAGGTACCGACGCTGGAACAATTTGGCGTAGAACGCCAGAAGTTCATGGATTTGTTGCCATTAATGTCCGAGCAGGCACTGGCTTCTGGCTCCCCGGGTAATAACCCGCGAGTCCCGTCTACAGAAGAATTAATCGAAATATATCAACAGCTTTGGTAAATACCAGTTTTAAGGAGAGTTTAAAATGAACACAGTAGGTCACTTGATCAATGGTGAAATTCGCAACGATGTACAGCGCAGCCAAAACGTATACAACCCATCTACAGGTGCAGCGATTAAACAAGTAGCCCTGGCCAGCAAAGAAACGGTTGAAGAGGCGATAGCCGCTGCCGAACAAGCTTTCCCGGCATGGCGCAATACCCCTACCGGCAAGCGCGCCGCGGTGATGTTTCGCTTTAAGCAGCTGTTAGAGCAAAACGCCGACAAAATCTGTCAGATGATCGGTGAAGAGCACGGTAAGATTAGCCACGATGCAGCCGGTGAGCTACAGCGCGGTATTGAATGTGTGGAATACGCCTGTGGCGTTGCCGAGCACTTAAAGGGCGAACACAGTAAAAATGTCGGCCCGAATATCGATTCCTGGAGTGAGTTTCAGCCACTGGGTGTTGTCACGGGTATCACGCCTTTTAACTTCCCGGCGATGGTGCCACTGTGGATGTACCCTATGGCGATTGCCTGCGGTAACACTTTTGTATTAAAGCCATCCGAGCGCGATCCCAGTTCTACGTTGTACATAGCACAACTACTTGAAGAAGCGGGACTTCCACCGGGTGTAATGAATGTAGTCAACGGCGATAAAGTAGCTGTTGATGTTCTGCTGAACGATCAGCGTGTTAAAGCGGTTAGTTTTGTCGGCTCTACCCCAATTGCCGAATACATCTACACCACAGCCAACGCCAACGGTAAGCGCTGCCAGGCCTTAGGTGGAGCTAAAAATCACGCTATTGTAATGCCAGATGCTGACATGGACAACGCCGTCAATCAGTTATTAGGTGCTGCTTTTGGCTCATCTGGCGAGCGCTGTATGGCTCTGTCAGTGGCTGTCGCAGTCGGAGATGAAGCCGCCGATAGCCTAGTGGCAAAAATGACTGCAGCGATGCAAAGCTTAAAAGTCGGTGCCTACTCAGATAGCAACAACGACTTTGGTCCGGTGATCACTAGTGCCCACCAGCAGAAAGTTGTCGGCTACATCGACAGCGCCGAGAGCGATGGTGCCAAGGTCGTAGTCGATGGCCGCAACCCACAAGTGGCGGGATATGCCGAGGGATTTTTTGTCGGCGCGACACTTATCGATGGCGTCACTACCGAGATGCGCAGCTACCAGGAAGAAATCTTTGGTCCGGTACTGCAGGTTGTCAGAGTAGAGAGCATGGATCAGGCGATGCAAATCATCAATGATCACGAATACGGTAACGGTACTTGTATCTTCACCCGCGATGGAGAGGCGGCACGCTACTTCTCGGATAACATCCAAGTGGGCATGGTCGGCATCAACGTACCGCTACCGGTACCTGTCGCCTACCACAGCTTTGGTGGCTGGAAGCGTTCACTGTTTGGCGATTTACATGCCTACGGCCCGGATGCAGTACGTTTTTACACTAAACGTAAAACCATCACTCAGCGCTGGCCTTCAGCGGGAGTGCGCGAGGGAGCGAGTTTCGCCTTCCCAAGCTAAATGTTTGATTGGAAAGATGCAAACAAGTCCGGTATCTTCTCTGTTGACTTGTTCACATCTTTGCTAGCGCCGCATATTTGCAGCGCTAGCCCCAGGCACAAAATCAAACACAGGAGTTGTAAGAGTGAGTGTTAGTAACAAAGAAAAAGGTTCTTCCATCACCCGAGTCCTGGAAATTATTGAAGCAGTCTCTAAGGCCGAGCGGCCAATGTCTCCCGCCGACCTCGCCTACCAACTAGATATTCCCAAACCCAGCATCCACCGTCTGTTATCCCAGCTAGAGGCGGAAAATTTCTTGCAGTTAAACATGCGTGGTTTAGTGGTTCCCGGCAACAGAATGCAGGGCATCGCTCTGGGAGTATTGTATAACAACAGATTTAAAGCTGAGCGCCAGGCCATTTTAACTAAGCTGACCGCGTTAACCGGGGAAACTTGTGGTATCTCCATTCCCAATGGCTCAGAGATGATCTACTACGACAGGGTGCAAAACGCCAGCCCACTGCAAGTCCACTTACCTATCGGCAGCCACACACCGATTTGCGCCACTGCCAGCGGTAAACTGTATTTGAGTTCTCTGCCGAAAAGCCGCTGCCAGCGGATTGTGCAGAATCTTCCACTGCAACAATACGCCCGCAATACCTGTACTGACGTGCAACGTTTAAGTGCAGAGATCAGCAACATCAGAAACACCGGCATCGCCACTGACAATGAAGAATTTGTCGACGGCATGGTAGCGGTAGCCGTACCTATAACCGGCGGCGACGGCAAACTTTTTGCCTGCCTGTTCAGCCATGCACCGGTGATCCGTAAAAGTCTACAACAACTGTTGGAATTCACCCCACTACTGCAGCAAACTGCTGTGGATTTGGGTGAACTACTCAACAATGAAGAGTCCGAGCGAGATGAGAGCAGTTAAATGAAAAAGAGACTACCACCGCTTAATTGGCTGCGCACTTTTGAGCTATCAGCTCAGCACCTCAACTTTACCCAGGCAGCCCATGAGTTAAACCTTACTCAGGCGGCGATTAGCCAGCAAATTAAAGGACTGGAATCTCAACTGGGAGTCTCGCTCTTCAAGCGACTGCCTAGGGGTCTGGAACTCACTGAGGCGGGCAGAGCTTATATTCCAGTCGTCCATGAGGCGATTGAACGCTTAGTAGTAGCCACCGATGAACTTTTTGGCCAAAACCGCAACCGCGATCTGAACATTCGTGTCAGCCTGGTATTTTTTAACTCATGGTTAGCACCGCGACTGGGGAAATTTCGGCAATTGCATCCAGAGGTCGGACTGCGTATTTCCAGCAACATCTGGACCGATCAGACGCCGGTAGATGCCGATTTGGAAATACGCCACGGTTTAGGAAAATGGAGTGGTTTTAGCTGTGACAGGCTCAGCTGGGATCAGTTAATACCCGTGTGCAGCCCAACGTATATGGACATGGCACTAAAAGGGCACTCGGGCGAACTTACCCCAAAACTGCTTAGCAATTGCACATTGTTACATGTATTGGGCTATAACGAGGGCTGGGGACACTGGTTGAATAAAAACGGCTACCCAGAGCTTAAACCTGCACAGAGCATGCAGTTGGATAGTTTATTGCCAGCGCTGGAACTGGCGGTGCAAAATCAGGGAGTCGCCCTGGGAAGAACTTGCCTGGTGCAAGCTCAACTGGATTCACAACAGTTAATAGCGCCATTTTCACAATCGTTAAGCACGGATGAAGCTTTCTATCTGGCCGTTCCTGACAATCAGCACCAACATGCCGATGCGCAAACCTTTCGCACTTGGTTAATTGCAGAAGCGAAAAAACACCCTGAGGCTGAGTAGATAAATAGTCAATAGTACTGCGAATATAAAAGAGTATCCTGTTATCGGATTTGCGCTACCGCCCTTAAAAATACCGGATGTTCTTCCTTCAGCTCTAATAAATCCCAAAGGTTGCCGTACAGGTCTTCAAACACAGCGACGGTGCCGTAGGCCTGTTCTTTCGGAGGTCGGACAAAGTTTATGCCAATGGAGAGCATCCGGTCATAATCACGCCAGAAATCATCAGTATTTAGAAACAAAAACACCCTGCCCCCGGTTTGATTACCGATAAAGCTGTGCTGCTCTTCCTTAGAGGCACGTGCTAATAAAAGCGTTACCCCATTTGAACCCGGTGGAGCCACAACCACCCAACGCTTGTCTTCCTCAGGTTGATATTGGTCTTCGATCAAGTCAAATTGTAACTTGTTAACGTAAAAGTCTATCGCCTCGTCATAATCTCTAACAACTATGGCGACATGTACTATTGATTGTTTCATTTTCTGGCTCCAAATTCACACGTTGCAGTGACCAAACGCGGACTTAAATTATCGCGCCAACTGCTGGCGATTGATACCAGTTCAGTCTAAATTGTCGGTATTTTTTATCACTGTTTACAGTCATTAAGTACCAGACAGTCAGCAACTGCTTATTGCCCCTTTAATTGTCCCGGTCAAAGTAGTGGCGACGATACTGCAGCGGACTGAGTTGGAAGAAACGTTTGTACTCTCTGGAGAACGCCGCCAGAGAATTAAAGCCACAGCGCACCGCGATTTCCTGCATATTGTGCGCGCTATCCAGTACTAATCTGCGGGCAGATTGCAAGCGCAGCCGCTTGTAATAGCGCTGCGGGCTGGTCGAAAGCTGTCTGCGAAACAACAATTCTAAATTGCGACTGGACATATGCAGTTGCCGAGCGATTTCGGCGGTGCTCAGAGGGCTATCCAGATACTTCTCCATCAACCTGATAGCGGCGCTGATTTTCGGCTGGCTCTCCTGCAGAGCTCCCAGAGACACTAAGGGCTGAGGTACATCTGCACTGTGCTTGCCGTCATAGATAAAGACACTGGCGACTTCTAAAGCCAAGGTATGACCATAGCGGCTGCGAATTAAATGCAGAAATAAATCAATGGTCGGCGCCGCCCCACCGGTGCTGAAATACTTTCCATCTATCACGTAGCGATCGGGCCTGACGTTAATGGCGGGAAAGCTGTCGCGAAAATCCTCCAGATCCTCCCAGTGAGTTGTGGCACTACGCCCCTGTAGATACCCTGCTCTGGCCAATATCCAGCTGCCTGACTCAACAGCGCCTATATAACTGAAATGCTTTGCCTGCTTTTTAAATACTGATAATTGCTGCGCCTGCATATGTTTTTGATGACCAAAGGCGGCGATACAAATCAGCAAATCGCCACTGCACTGCGCGCTAAAGCTCTTATCCGGGTGAATTTCCTGTCCGCAACTTAGCCTCGCAGGCTCCCCTTCTAAAGTCGTCACTTGCCAGTCAAATAATCTTCGCCCGGATATACGGTTGGCGGCCCGCATAGTGTCCAAAGTAGCAGCTAACGACATTAGAGAAGATTGTGGCAACAGTAAAATCAATACCTTAAGTGTTACATCAGTAGTGGCAAAAAGGCTCATTATTATTCCAGCTATAGATTTTCGCTAATTATCAAAAAAATACGCAAAGTGTTAACTATTTGTGATACTAGCATGAGAATATGCACTTATAAATACAACAAATTGGATTTTCATCATGTCATTACAAGCTAATAATAACCCTTTTATCACTTGCGCTGTAACAGGTTCAGGTAGTTCTCAAGATCGTTCTCCTCTGGTGCCGCGCTCTCCTAAACAAATCGCCGAGAGCTGTATCGATGCCGCCAGAGCAGGGGCTGCAATAGTACACTGCCATGTGCGCGATCCGGATACCGGTGCACCAAGTCGCGATATCGCGCTGTACCGTGAGCTGACCGAGCGGGTTCGCGACTCTGATGTCGACGTAGTATTAAACTTAACGGCGGGTATGGGCGGAGATATTACCTTCGGCAGTCCCGAGGCTCCACTGCCACTGAACCTCGCTGGCACCGACATGGTGGGAGCGAGTGAGCGCGTTGAGCACATACGTCAGTGTCTGCCAGAAATATGCACATTAGATTGCGGCACGATGAATTTTGCCGAGGCCGATTATGTGATGACTAACACCCCTGGGATGTTGCGTGCCATGGGTAAAATGATGACCGAGATGGGGGTTCGCCCGGAAATAGAAGCCTTTGATACTGGTCATGTTTGGCTAGCCAAACAGTTAGTAGATGAAGGTATAATCGAAGACCCAGTGATGATTCAGCTGTGCATGGGTATTCCCTGGGGGGCCCCCGATGATTTAAATACTTTCATGGCCATGGTTAATAACTTGCCTAAGTCATGGACATTTTCCGCCTTTTCTATCGGTCGCAACCAGATGCCATTTGCCGCTGCGGCTATGCTCGCTGGCGGTAATATTCGCGTCGGCCTGGAAGATAATTTATGGCTGGCCAAAGGACAGCTGGCAACCAACGCCCAGCTGGTTGAAAAAGCTGCCACTATCGTCACTAACATGGGTGCAACTTTAATGACCCCGGCACAAGTGCGTGAAAAGATGCAGCTGGTAAAAAGAGCCCCGCTATCTGCTTAAACAGCAGCTTGTGTAACTAGCAACAAGTGACGATGACAGACGTTAAAATATGCGCCATCGTCCTCATAAATTAGCAGAGATAGACTCCATGAAAAAAATTGCAGCATGCATTGGCGGCGGCGTTATAGGCGGCGGCTGGGTCGCCAGATTTTTATTACACGGCTGGGATGTTAATGTTTTTGACCCGGCACCTGATGCCGTGCGCAAGATTGAAGAAGTACTGGCGAACGCGCGACGCTCACTGCCGGCTCTTGCCGATGTGGCTATGCCCGATGAAGGACAGCTGGTTTTCTGCGACACTCTAGAAACGGCGGTTCGCGATGCCCAGTGGATTCAGGAAAGTGTGCCAGAGCGCCTGGACTTAAAACATAAAATCTTAGCTCAAGTACAACAGTTCTGCAGCCAAGATGCCATTATAGGCTCTTCTACTTCCGGCTTTAAGCCCAGCGAGTTACAACAGCAGAGCAGTAGCCCAGGGCAAATAATGGTGGCCCACCCTTTCAACCCGGTTTACTTAGTGCCACTGGTAGAGCTAGTACCCAGTGCCAGTAACAAAACTGAAACAGTAGCTAAAGCTCAGACGCTACTTACTGCTATCGGTATGAAGGCATTGCTAGTACGCAAAGAGATCGATGCGCATATTGCCGACAGACTGCTTGAGGCCGTCTGGCGCGAGGGACTGTGGTTAATAAAAGATGATATCGCCACTACCGAAGAAATCGATGATGCTATCCGCTTTGGTTTCGGCTTGCGCTGGGCGCAAATGGGTCTGTTTGAAACTTACCGTATCGCCGGTGGCGAAGCGGGTATGGCGCACTTTATCGGCCAGTTCGGCCCGGCACTGGCCTGGCCCTGGACCAAGTTGATGGATGTCCCTGAACTCACCGATGAGCTGGTACAAAAAATTGCCGATCAATCTGATGCTCAATCGGGCATGCACAGTATTAGAGAGCTAGAGCGGATCCGCGATGACAATTTAGTCGGCATTATGCGGGTGCAAAAAGATGCCAACTGGGGGGTCGGTGAAATGCTCAAAGAGCATGATCAGCGCTTGGCAGAACAGACACCTAGCAGTGTCACAGTGACTGACATTAGCCAGCCACTTAGCACTTATACAGGCAAAGTTTTACCCGCCTGGATAGATTACAACGGCCATATGAACGAGGCCAATTATTTGCATGTTATGAGCTTAGCCACCGACAATTTCATGAAAATAGTCGGTGCCGACAGTGACTATGTCGAAAACGGCCAGAGCTACTTCACCGTGGAAACGCATATTCGTCACATCGACGAAATCAAATTGAGCGAAGCGTTAGAAGTTAAAACGCAGCTCATCGCCCAGGGGCCGAAGAAGATGCACTTGTTCCACAGCATGTATCATCCCGATAGTGGAAAACTACTGGCTACCGGTGAACACTTGCTATTACATGTAGACTTAAAAATAGGCAAGAGCAGCCCGGCTGGAGAGGTTGTGCAAAACAAACTCGCCGAAATATTTGCACAGCATTGCAAACTCCCTCAGCCCGAGGGGGCAGGTAATGCCATAAAAGGGCCGCAGCGCCAGGCAGATTAAGTAAGTTTGAAAATATACAGAGGGGTTAATTGCCCCTCTGTTCATCTTAGAAACATTTTTCGATAAACTTTCCATTTCGTAAATGGTTGATCAATTTAAATTTATCAACTCAGACAAACTCTGCTGTTACACCCTCCCTCCTTTTCAGAATAGCTGATACTTTCCTCTTTGCGATTACCAGCGAATTAGTGCAGATATGTTTTATCTTCGCTTTATGCGGTGAAACATACTTTTTGTTCGTTTTTTAATCTATAGCTAACAAAATTGTTCCTGTTTGCCGACAAATACTTGATTTAATACTCTATTATTTTCAATATTAATGATAGTATTTATTAAATTTATACATAATAATAACAACTTTAATATTAATAATAAGCACTAACATTTAATACCTTGTAAGCCGTGAAAGTATCTGCTGCTTTTATCGCAGAAAAAATTGAAAGCGCTTACAATAAAGCCGCTGACGGTATATTTCACATATTAAATTATCTGATGGTAGGGCTGCAGAGCCCAAATTAGCCAGAGTAAAAATGTAACAATCATTTTTTATACTGGGGAACATATATGGACGCTCTATTGAATTCAAGACAATAGAGCGTCCATATATGTTCCCTAGGCTAATCTACCGGAGCTAACTTGGCATAATTAGCCAAAAAATCTCCAACGTTAATAATTAAAGGACCAAATTCTATGCAGTTTTTCCGGGATTTATCGATCGGCAATAAGATTGGTGGGATAGTGATTATCCTGACTAGTCTATTAATGATCAGCTCAGTTTATGGCTTTATTAAGGTCAGTGGTATTGGCAGCGAAATGAAGACTGTGCAGTCAGAAGACATGCCGCTTATCCAATTAGTGTCGGACGTTACTGTTAAACAACTCGAAAAGACAATCTTAATCGAGAAAGCGATGCGCATTGCCGGAGTCTCTGATTCCAGCGAGTCTATTTCTCAATTGCATAAGCAAGTTCAACATTTAGCGCAAGAAATCGATCGCGAAATAAAAGAAGGTGAAGCGATCCTGTTAATTGCCAAAACCCATCCCTTATCAGATCAACAGCTCACTGAATTACTGGATCTGGAGAAATATCTTTTCTCTATAGAAAAAGAGCATATGCAGTATGAGGAAAAAGTTGAACACTTAATGGGCTTACTGGAAAGTGGCGAAAAAGTCACAACGACGGAAGTCCACGAACTGGAAACTGCACAGACAAAGATTAACCACCACCTTGAAGAAGTACTAGTGAACGTTGAAACAATGACTGAACACGCACTGGATACGGTGCTGCATGACGAAGAGTCAGCACTGCAAGGTATGATCTTGATAAGCCTGCTTTCAAGTATTACAGGCATTATTTTAGGCATCCTGATAACCCGCGCCATTACTAAGCCACTAGCTCATGCTGTAGAAACGGCTAAGCGGCTCTCAGAGGGAGATCTTACGGTTGAAGTCAATGTCAGATCCAGTGATGAGACAGGCCAACTGCTGCTTGCTATGCGTAACCTAACACAGAACTTACGGGAAATAATTACTCAAGTAGCAACTTCAACGGAGCAACTTACTGGCGCAACGGTTGAAATGACAGCGGTAACAAAGCAGTCAGCTGACAATCTGCTAGCGCAAGAAATTGAGCTCAGTCAAACCTCTGCGGCCATGGAGCAGATGTCTGCGACAGTGCAAGAAGTAGCACAAAGTGCAGCCCTTGCTGCCAAGTCGGCAAACCAAGCCGATACCGAAGCAAGCCGCGGACGCTCTGTTGTCGACCAGGTCAGCGGCTCCATTCATACCCTGGCAACAGAAATAGAAGATACTCAGGCTGTAATCACCCGGCTTGATCATGAAACCGAAAATGTCGATTCTATTCTCGAGGTGATCACCTCAATTGCCGAACAGACAAATTTGCTGGCTCTGAATGCCGCGATTGAGGCGGCCCGAGCCGGAGAGCAAGGCCGGGGCTTTGCCGTGGTCGCCGATGAGGTTCGCACCTTGGCCAGTCGCACCCAAATGTCAATCGCTGAAATTCAGCAGATGACCGGCCGCCTGAAGAGCGAGGCAAGAAACTCCGTGCTGGCGATGCAAAATGGCCACGCAACAACAGTTGCGACTGTTGATCTATCAACACAAGCCGAGCAATCTCTGTCGCAGATATCACAGGCGGTAGCCACCATCAATGAAATGAACGTACAGATAGCCAGTGCAGCCGAGCAACAGAGCGCAGTGGCAGAGCAAACCAGCAACTCTATCAGCAGTATTAACCAGGCGGCGATTGAAAATTCTGCAGGGGCCCAGCAACTAGCGACAGCTACAGAGGAAATAGCTCAATTATCAGAGAGCCTAAAGCAACTGGTCGGGCATTTTAAGGTGGCATGATATATTCACTGCTAGAGTAGATTCCAATAAACCGCTAGCTACTGTGCGAAATTTATAGTTAATATCCCACAGCTTAAAAAGGCAATAATATCTGAGCCATTGTGCAGTGGTTGGTAAATTAACGTTTCATTTGCCAGCCAGCCGAGGATTCTAACACTCGATTTATTATTGGATAGAAAAGGTGCCCTTCTCACTATCCAATATTGCTGTTGAATTTAGTGGTATTGAGTTGTTAATTAGCCCGTGTCCGCTTGTAAGGCCAAAACCTATAGGTAAGTCATAGCTGCAAAACAGATCGTGAATGATGGCCTTCAGATCATTGTAGGGGTCAGTGCAATTGTGCATTTCAGCAAATACAATCCCCTTTAAACCAGCCGTCAGTCCTGTGTTGATCAAATGTTGCAGCATTCTGTCTATTTTGTACGGCGCTTCGCCAACATCTTCTATCAACAAAATCGACCCGGATAAGTTTGGAAAATACGGCGTGCCTATGGCCGATGATATTAGCGACAGGCAGCCACCAATCAGCTTCCCTGTTGTTTTCCCAGGGGTTATAAACTGCAGATTATAAGATGCCTGCTGGGTCACGAACAAACAGTCATAGAGGGATTTTTGATTGTGTATGGCACTTTCACTGCCACTCAATAACTGCTTAGTTGCGACATTGGGGCCGTGAATACACTGAACTTGTGGGTAGCTGGTCGCCATCGCCAGATGTAATGCACTTATATCAGAGCAACCTATAAGCATTTTACTGTTTACTGTTGTTGAATCCGGCAGCCCAGCTAAGAGTCTGGCGCTGCCATAACCCCCTCTGGTGCAAAAAATAGCTTTAATTTTCGGATCAGTTAACACTGCATTTAAATGTTGTTGGCGCTGCTGATCAGTCCCGGCCAGGTAAAAATGATGACTCTCTTCAACAAACACTTCTACTTGCAGTGACCAGCTTTCCAGTAAATCTATGCTCTGTTGCAACAAAATTCGATCGGCGTTACAAAATTGAGCAGCAGGTGCAATAATTGCGACTTTATCATTCTTATTAAGCATCAAACTCTTCTCTTATGAAAACCCATCCTGACGTCGACCAACTGCCACGCTCTATGACGAGTAAGTTCATCTGCGCAGAGCAATCTTTTTTGATAGGAGCAGATAATTTTAGCCGCGACCGACAGCCTATTTCCCTAAATCAGCGATCCGATCAGCGCTGTTCAAATTATCTTTTATTGAAGCAAAATTCAAGCCGCAATCCAGGTCTGTTTGTCAAAGATTAGATTAAAGCGCACTGGCGGTGCAATGCCTCAATTAGCTGCCACCAGGCACTAATACTTCAACACATGTTCCACTGCCCAATTCACTAGTAATCAGCAACTCACCACCATGCGCCTGAGCAATCAACTTACACAGATACAGCCCTATGCCAAAGCCTCCAGTATTACGGGTTCGCGATGGATCGGCCCGGTAGAAGGGCTCAGTAACATGCATCAGATCTGCCTCAGCGATGCCCGGTCCGTGATCGCGTACAGTAATTTGCAACTGCTGGTCGCGATACGTTAGCTGTACACTGGGAGCTGGAGTCACGTCGCCACCGTGAAGGATGGCATTACCCATTAAATTGCGCATTAACAGACGCATTCTTTTCTCGTCTAAGTCCAAAACTGGCAGCTGTTGGGGCACATTTAAACTGACGTTATTATCGGGTAGCTCATCGATAACGCTCTGAATTAAGCTCTCTAAGTGCACCGGCGAGCGGCTTAGCGCCGCGTGTGGCGTTTTCATCCGCTCTGTTTCTAAGATCTCGGTGATCAGGGTTTCCATCTCCATAAGATCTTCTTGCAAGCGCTCTCTGTTTAGCGATGGATCGAGCATCTGGGTGGCAATTTTGGCTCGGGTCAATGGCGAGCGCAACTCGTGACTAACCGCGAGTAACAGCTGCCGTTTGGCATCTAACATCTGCTCGATATCGGCCGCCATCGCATTAATGCTATTTGCCAGATCACCCAGGTCATTGTTGCTACGAATCGGCAAACGGTAATCAAGCTGACCCTGGCCCATCAGTTGCACGCCTTTTTTGATGTCTTGTACCGGTCGCAACATACGCTTTAAGACAAAGAAACTACCCGCTAAAATTAACAGGATAACCAGTGCCGATATGCTAAAAACATAACCCTTAGCGTTTTCTCTGTTGTTGGATAGCTCGTAAAATACCTGATAATCGCCCACTTGGTTACGCATCACCATGCGGTCTTGATATTCGGCAAAGGTCACTTGTCGATTGTGTGGCTGGCGATGATGTTTATCATTCCACTTATTATGCCCCGAGGAAAACTCGACTTCAGTCAAATCAAAGTCGATACCGGTCGAAGTGTAATTAATATTTGGACCTTTAATATAGATATTGATAGGTAGCTGTTTGACCAATTGCTGAGCGCGATCCAGATTGGGCGGATTGCCGATATCGGTATTGATATAATCTAAATACTGCTCAAAGTGCGGGCGTACATTGTTTTTCCACTGGAAGGAAAATCCATGGAATAAAATACCGAACATCAAAACGATGATGCAGGTACCTACTAAACTGAAACACAATAACATCCTGGCAGGCAGTGAGCGCTGCAGTAGTAAGAGCAATTTTTTCATCTTAAAGCTCCTTGGGCGCTGCCACAAATGCGTAGCCGGATCCATACACTGTTTTGATCGGTTTGGCAGGTTTAAGCTTAGTTCGCAAACGCGAGACAAGGATGTCAACCGAGCGGCTAAACAGCTCTGTATCTATACCTTTAAGCTGGTTGAGAATATCATCGCGGCTAAAATCTTTACCTGGGTTGTTGGCTAACAGCAGTAGTAGTTGGTATTCCATCGTCGTCAGTTCCAGATGTTTATGGTTGACGCTGACCTGACGCTGATTGGTATCTATGCACAGCTGATCAAACTCTAGTAACGCTGTGACAGGCGGGGTAACTGTTTTACGTTTAATGATACTGTTGAGACGCGCCACTAGCTCGCGCGGGTCAAAAGGTTTTGGCAAGTAGTCATCTGCACCTATTTCCAGTCCTACCACTCGGTCGGTGACTTCGCCGCGGGCGGTCAACATGATGATAGGTATTTCACTGAATTGACGGATAGTACGGCACAGCTCAAAGCCGTCCATTTCCGGCAGCATGACATCCAAAATAGCACCGTCATAATCGCCGCTGCGAAGCATTTGCAGCCCGGTAGAAGGGAGCTCTGCGGCACTGATGACTATCCCGTAGCGCTCACAGTACTCTGTGAGTAAAGGGGCCAGTTTTTTGTCATCGTCTATCAATAAAACCTGGTGCATATTCGATCCTGAAACCATTACAGTGCTGCGATTATAGTGCTTTTTGCACTTGCTTACATTGGCTTATTTGTTAGCTGAAGCCCCTCTGCCAAGCCCCTGCCTTTTTTCATTCTGGGCCAGTTTGGCCAGCAACCTGGTAACTTTGGCCACAACTTTTTTACCATTGCGCTGCTCACGCCACTTCCAAAACTTATTCCACAAGCTAGCTTCAGATGCAGTAGTCTTGGTTTGCTCCGCATTGACGCTATGTATCTCGATTGATTTCCAATAGGCATCATCTGCCTCTTTGCAGCTTCCCGCCTGTATAAATTGACTCATATTGTCACTCCCTGTCCGAGCAGCTGAATATCTTAGTCAGCTGCTCGGATAATTGTATTTAGTTATGCTTCCAACCGTGGCCGCGAGCTTCTTTCTTGTGTTCAATAAACTCTAAAATTTCAGTCTTTTGCTCAGAATTAAGGCCATCGAGAAAGTTGCCAAAGGCGGCTATGATCTCCGGTGCTTCGGACTTCACTAGTTCAGTTTTGCTGTTGATCATATCCAGCGCCTGCTGTTGATCAAAGGTGTCCGCGCCAACCAACTTCGCTACATCTTGATGCAGTGGTTTTCCCTGGGCGTGCAAGGTGGATCTTACCGCCATCACTTTGTCACGCAGTTCAGCTAAAAGTTGCTTTTGTTTGTCATCTAAATTCAGTTCACTGCTAATGTATGTCACTACATAGGCGGCGCGGGCATCTGCATCGCTGGCCTTGTAAGTTGCATAAGCGGTGGTTCCACCGATAAGGCCGACACTGAGAACAACTGCACTGATAATTTTAGTAGAACGTTTCATAATATTTCTCCGTTTGATTGTTGAGAACATCCGTTTCTCTGTTAACGGATATCTCATGGGGTAGGAGAAGTATCTATGATAGAAGCGTTAGACTCTTTGCACTGACGCATCAAGTTGTAACAAGTTGTAACTTTTTAGTGGAATTTGTGATTTTTTCGAATAATTAACCTGAGATTGCGTAGAGCTGGCGCTCTACGCTGTGTTTGTTAAATAATTTAAGATATTTTTGGGCTCTTTTTAAAACCAATACTGTGTAATCCCCAGCCTAAATTCAAACCGGCGACACTCAGTAAAATAACTATAATGCCTAACCACTGATAGCCAGTTAAGCTTTGATCGTAAACGACAAAATCAACTAATATAGCAACCGCCGGATACAGGAATGCCAATATAGCAATCATACTGATCGGCAGTTTTTTATAGGCTGAATACATCAAAATGTACATAAGACAGCTATGCACGACACCTAGTATCAACAGATAACTCCAGCTCAACGCATTTACCGGTAGCATGGCAAAATTTGCCGCAGGCAGCAGTAAAATACAGCCGATGAAGGTATTTACCAGCGCAATGACCTCCGGGCGAATTTCAACCAGACGCCGGGTCAGCAGCGTATTAACCGCATATAAGATCGCCGCTCCCAGAGCCATGGCAAAACCTAACAACTGCTGATCACCTGCAAAGTCACTGCCGCTTATCTCAATGATAAATAACAGACCGATAAAGGCACTGATAAACCAAGGTAATTTACCCAGGGCTATCTTTTCGCCGAAAAACAAACTACCCGCCAGCAACAAGAAAAACGGCTGGGTATTATAGACGACAGTAGAGAGCGAAATAGAAGCGTAATTGAAAGCATTAAACAGCAGTACCCAATTGAGTACTAATGCACTTGCCGCCAGTATCGCGGTTAAAACCGCCTTACCCTTCAGTGGCCAAGGCGACAAAAAGCCGCGCCACCAGCAGTACAACCCTAAGCTAATAGCACCAAACAGACAGCGAAAGAAAATAACATTCCACACCGACTGCCCGGATTCAACCACCAGGAAGCCAATAAAACCGGAGAGGACCATTGCTGCAGTCATTTCCAGGGTGCCCGATTGCCTTGCTGTTAAGCCCATAGTCATTTTTACCAAAATTAGGCGGCGCATTTTATCAGATTGATATAAATATGAAAGGCCGCGGTGAAATAAAGTTATGTTTGCCACATGCAAGTGCAGTGCCAGAAAATGCTTAGTCAGTTCCCAGTATCTGTTTACGAAACTGACTGGGGGTGACCCCAACGACTCGCTTAAAGCTGCGCCCCATATGACTTTGATTGGAAAAGCCACAGCACAGCGCTATCTCGGACAGTTTTGACTTAGTATTGCGGCACTGCTGCTTAACCCGCTCGATGCGAACATTTAATAAAAACTCTTGCGGTGTCTGCGCAGTGCTCTGTTTAAACATCCTGCAAAAATGGTACTCACTGAGCTGTCCAATTGCCGCAAGCTCTGACAAAAATATCTGTCTGCTAAAGTTGCTCTGTATAAAATCACAGACTTGCAAGAGTACCTTGGGCGCCAGCCCCCCTTTTACATTGAGTTTTTTGCGCGCCAGGGCGTGGATCATAGTCACTAACACAGTATTGGTCACTTGCTCCAGCAACAGCTGATCAGCCCCGATCGACCAATCGCTGGCCGCTATCTGATGCCGATATATCGCCTCTAATCCCGGGTTTTCAAAAAAGGTAAGTTCAGGCAACTCCAGAGTTCGCGGGTCGATATCAAAAGTCTTTAATGCCAGTTGTTTTAGGTAGTCGTCATCGAAGTACAAGTGCATAAACTGTTGCTGCATTCCCACTTGCCAATGACTTTGACTTTCTTTTGGCATCAGACAAAAACTACCGGGAAAACCAAATTGATTGGGACGATCAGTTCTGAACGTCTCGAAGCCACCATCGAGGTACATGCTCAAAGTATGTTGTTTGTTATTTTGGTAATACAGATTGTCGTTGTCGTTTTGGTAGTGAGCCCAACTCAGGGACTTCGTCAGCGATTTAAAGCGCAGGCGATCTGTGTTCGACTGCTCAAAATTTAATGGCCTGACGGGTTTACTGCGCATTTTCCTACCTACTGTTCGCTGGAAAACAAGAGTAACACTTCTGTTTAAGCGCTCAACAGTTATCCCGTAGATATGCGCAAGATTGTGTTAATTTCGCCAATTTCACGAGATAAAGTTCTGCCTAGATCAGTAATAATTACGCTCTTCGCTAAATCAACTACGCATTAGCGAGGTTACTGATAATAATGAGGATGCACTGATGTCGGTTTTTTTGTATGTAATGATGATTTTCGCCTGGGGCTTTTCCTGGATCGCCATAAAATGGCAAGATGCCACTGTCGCTATGGAAGTGTCTATTTTGTATCGTTTTGCTCTCGCCGCGCTCTGCATGTTTGCTATCGGGCTTATCACTAAGAAGCTGCAAAAGGTCACTCTAGCCCAGCATAAATTTATCGCCGCGCAGGGGGTATGCCTATTCTGCTGTAATTTCTTGGCCTTTTACTCAGCAACCCACTACATTCCCAGTGGCTTAGCAGCGGTAGTAATGGCAAGCATCCCTGTCTTTAATGCCCTGCACGGTAAACTTTTCTATCAAACGCCCACCAGCGCTAATTTCTGGCTTGGGGTACTGGTCGGTTTATCGGGGATCAGCTTGCTGTTTGGCGGCGAGTTAATACAAACTGCCTGGTCCGTGCAAACTTTAACGGGTCTGGGTTTTGCCCTCTTGGGAACTTGGTGTTTCTCGATAGGTAATATGCTGAGTATCCGCAACAGCCGCAATAAGGTGCAACCTTTTACCGCCACCAGCTACGCCATGCTATATGGTTGTCTAGCGCTGCTGCTGATCATTTTTATTCGAGGGTTGGAGTTCAAATTCAATACTGATCTTAAATATTTCGCCAGCTTATTGTATTTGGCAGTGCCGGCATCAGTGATAGGTTTTACCGGCTACTTAGTACTGGTCGATCGCATCGGTGCCAATAATGCCTCCTACCTGCTGGTGATCACCCCGATAGTGGCACTGATAGTCTCGAGCTTTTACGAGTCTTATCAGTGGACTCACTATTCAAGCATAGGGCTAGTGCTAGTAGTACTGGGTAATATCTTAACCCAATTAAAAAAGCCAGTGTTCTCCAGCAACGCTGTTGTCGCCCAATCTTGATGGCATTTGAGCAGCTACCGGCACTGTCAGTGCTGCCTGTAGCTGCTATTGATCAAACAATGTTAATAGTATCGCTGTTCTGTTAAATGGCAGATTCCTGAATTTTGTCTTTTAAACGCAGGTATTTGTAGGTCAGATTAGCCACCATTGGCCCTAATATGCCTCCATTCCAGTCACAGCCAAAAGGGGACAATAACTGATAGTCTTGATTTATTGCGCAAATTCCCTGGGCCACCTTAACCCCGCAGATAGTGCCGGTATTCAGTCCGTGACCACCAAAGGAGGAGCAGATCCACACCCCGGGTTGCTGCTGCTGCACTATCGGCATTTTGTGCCCCGCATAGGCCATCAATCCCGACCAAGCCTTGTCTATTTTTACTTCTTGCAACTGCGGATAGACCGAGCACAAATCTTCACGCAATAAGCTGGATAGTTTGCCTACATTGTCCTGATTGTCGGTGGTAATCCTCGATCCCCAGAGCAACCGATCCCCCTCAACGATACGATAGTAGTCGGCGGCGCGTCGATCATCACTAATGCTGTAGGGACGACTAATCAGCTGCGCTGCCAAATCACCCAGTGGCTGCGTTAACAACATATAAGTGGCGATGGGCAGGTATGAGCGCTGTAGTGCCTGGATCTCTTTGCCACTGTAACCGCCACCGCAAAAAACAACGTCTTCGCAACTGACTTTAGCACTGCTGCGGGCAACCCCGACCAGCACTTTATGTTGGTCGGTACTAATATTGGCAACACCGCTTTGCTCATAAATCAAGCCACCCTTTTGCTCTATAACACTCGCCAGACCCAGGCAGTAATTTAACGGGTGGAAGTGAAATGAGTTGGCATCATAAAGCCCGTCAAAATAGCGCTGGGTACGACAGATCTGACGAACCTGATCAGTGTCCAGGTAGTCCTGTGGATACTGATACTTGTCCAGCATGGTCCTTTGCCTGTCGATAATGATTTGCTTTTTTCGGTAGCGCGACACACTCAACCGGCCCGTTTTCAACTGACAACCGGCGAGCGCGAAACGCTCAATATTGGCTTTTATCTGCTCGACCCCCTGCACCGACAATTCAAATAACTGCTGCGCGTGAGACAAGCCCAGTTTTTTCTCTAATGCATCATTGCCCTGCGCCCAGCCCGGCGACACCAGACCGCCATTTCTACCTGAAGCCCCCCAGGCAACTGCTTCGCGCTCTAGGATAGCAACGCTTTTCCCCTGTTCAAGCAACTCCAAAGCACAACTCAACCCGGCGATACCGGCACCGACAATACAGACATCGACACTGACATCATCGTTCAAAGTAGGTCGCGGCGCAGCATTGATTGCCGTGCTTGCGTAATAGGTCTCTGGATAACTCATCTGTGCTCACTCTGGAAATGGAGTAATTAGGCTATCCCCAATAAAGTATTGGGGGAATTATTGTCAACTACTGTCGCTTAAACAGCTGTGCAGTAGTGTAAAATTAAACTTAATAGCAATATACTAAGCCCCGCTCCCAAGTGGTAGTAGTTAATTTCTACTGGGGATATCAATTATCGTTATAGCCTAATTGCAATGGCAACGGGAGTTTAATCAGATTGGATTTTCGATCTTTACGTTATTTTATCGCCGTCTATGAAGAGCACAGCTTTAGTGCCGCCGCAAAACGCTGCTTTGTCGCCCAGCCGTCAATATCCGGTGCCGTACAACAGCTCGAATCAGAGTTAGAGTGCGCATTGTTTGTGCGTCACTCCAAGGGCATCACTCCGACGACTGAAGGCACTGCTCTCTACCCTAAAGCCTGCCAGGTACTCGCTGATGTGCAGCAGATTAAACAGCAATTTCAAGAGAATCCGCAACAGTTGGCGTTTAAGCTAGCGCTATTACCTTTTCTCTCCGGGAAACGGGTCTCCAAGCTAATCCAAAAATTGATGCAGACTTTACCTAATCTTGACCTTACTTTAGTCGATGCCAACGAAGACGCCGACGCCAGAATCATCTCGCAGACAGTCCTGCAAAAAGATGAGATTTTTCACAAACTCTGGGTAGATAGGTATGTATTAGCCATTCCGATGCAGCACCCCTTAAGCAAAGAACCTACTGTCAGCTTAGAGAAGCTTAACAATTGTTCCTTCATCAGTAGATCGCCATGCGACATCATCGATTCCTGGCAGTTTGCCATTGCCAAACGCGGTCTCAACCTGAAAGTCAAAGCCACTGTAAAAACTGAAGAATACGCATTAGATTTAGTGGCGGCCGGACTGGGTGTCTCTATTGTGCCACTGCACTCACTGGATGGACGGGCAGATTTAAGTTTTTGTGAGATCAGCGATTTGCAATTGGAACGGATAGTGGGACTAGCCTATAGCAAAAACACGCCGGTGGCTCCGAGCTTGCTGGCGGCGATTACGAATATTAAAGGGGCATGATGTGAGGCGTGAGGCGTGAGGCGTGAGGCGTGAGGCGTGAGGCGTGAGGCGTGAGGCGTGAGTTAACATTGTGATGATTTCATAGTCAAATAATTTAAGTGCAGTTTCGTCTTCGCCGAGTGCATTTCTTTTGAATGGGCCACTAAAGCAACTTGTTACCAACGAAATATCTCGTAGTAAGCGATCTAAACATCAGCGACTCAAAAAGCGACTATATCCCGCCTCTGACAAAAAATTAAAAGAAACATCAGCTAACTTTTAAAGAAAGGTATTAGCAACTATTGCAAAAATGCCGATCAATGCATAAATGGCCAATGGAGCATACATGGCCAGCCCACTGCACCTTAATTTTTTCGTTTTGATAAAAATGACAGTAAACACCGCATTGCACAAAGAGATAGCAAATACCAACAGTACAAAAATACTGATGGCATTGAGAAATTCGCTGCCATTGTGCATGTCATTGAGACTAATAAAATTGGCAAACGCGAAAAACAGCCCGCCAATAGCAGATAAGCTAAAGACCAATAGAGAATAGTTAATGATTAAAACTGTTTTTAATGGGTGCTGCATATTCCTTTAAACCTGTGTAGCCATGCATCGATACCTGCAGCGCCGAGAATATATCAGCGAGAAAAGCGTCGAACTGCTGTAGTCCAGCAGTCCGACTCGATCTATAACTTAACTCTAGCCCTTAGCTGCTCAATTCGCCAACAGGCTTTCTGCCTCAGCTAACACTTGATCTAACACCGCCAAAATCATCTGCACATCTT
>MAAC01009428.1_pt1 | contig 27482 bp, 45 predicted proteins | sample 1115981 | NCBI WGS metagenome assembly MAAC01 (sample SAMN04961126, study PRJNA320927) | seawater metagenome | isolation source: sample BD02T64 sea water enriched with oil for 64 days | place: USA:Gulf of Mexico | collected 2013-07-27
GATTCCATGCCAGAAATAGCCGCATCTGCCGCCGTTTGCCCAGCTTGTAAAACGCTAGATTTTTGCTTGGCTGCTAGTGCGGCCTTTTCTTGCTTTGTCATGACTATATCCTGAGAGTCGATTGTGAAAAAACAGTGTGTGTCGTTGCTAATAATATCACTTGAATCTAAAACCGCAACTTGTGACCCCATTCTACCGTCCTTAACGGACGCTATATGATTGCCTCGCGGGTTAATTTGGTCGTAATCGAACTTTTTGCCCATGTAGACGCCGGATTTCTCCACGTACTTGCACCCATAGCCAAGGCTTAATTCCTTCTTTCCTGACTCTACTAGCTTTGCTTGTGATTCAGAGTACAGCTTTAAATTGGCGTACAGGGTGTCGCCTTTAAAATAAACGTCCTCGCCCGTTGTTCCTTGGATACCCTTTTCTTCGGCTGGCGTGAACCCTACACCCCTATCCCCTAGCATGGTGTGATCGTCTATCCACGGTACAAGCTTGAATGAGTCTATAGCCTCCTTACTGCTTAGCTGTTCTTTGGAACGTCGAACCATGTAGATTTTGTTAGGATCTGGCGCGCCAATGCTTGAGCCCAAATAGGGGAATACGCCAGCCTTTGAAATCGGGTTGTTCTTTATTTCTGGCCAACCGTTCGTGTCATAGGTGCGCTTAGTCATCAGCAATACTTCTTCTTAGGTGGAATGCATGGAACGGGCCTGTTTTCTGGTCGCTCAATCTTTATCGGCTTAGTGACGCAAACGTTTTTAGTCATTATTCTGGCTCCTTTTCAAATTCTGGATACCACGCTCCTGGCCATTTGGTCATTTCAGAAGGTGCGGGGCAATCTAGATCAATAGGCCCTATATATGACAAAGGATCTGTGCAATTTTCTAGAGCCTTATCTTTAGTTGAAAACACACCCATTACCTCAGTGAAAACGTTTTGGTCGTTTATCTTTTCCGCTACAGCCACAAAATACAATTTCATATCATTATCCAAAAGTTGCAATAGGTTCCATAGTACATCGACAGTTAATAGCCTGCCCTGGTATTCCTCTCTCACCTGTTTTTAAATCAATCACGGGTAAGTCATCAAGGCTATACGTTTGTCCATTCAGTACGTTTTGATGAAGATCACGGGGCGTTCTTCCACCTCCACTATGACGCCATATAAATTCAGAGAGCCCAGCCTTTTGCATTCGAGCTGCATTCAAATTGTTGTAGGCTTTTCGCGTCTGATCCTTGGCAATGTTAACGCCCCGGCCTATGGTTTTGTCTTTAATTTCATCAAGTATAGCAAGATCTTGTAAACCGTTCCCCCCTGGTGATATAGAGCGCATCACTAAATCTTCTATCTGGTCGAAGTATTGCGAGTTAATCGACTTAATGAGGCTTACGTTACGCTTAACCGACGCTTGTAATATGTCGCCTACTTCCCCTGTAATGAAATCGGTTTTAACAGATAGGCCGCCAGATAGTTTCTCAATACTTGATTGAAGCGCACTAGCTGAATGGCTATCAATGCGTTTAATCATCCGGTTTGTTACTTCCTTTGAATTCTTTTCAAAATACAAATCGAATCGCTTTCTGAGCTGGTCAAGAACCTTCCCGGCCAAAGACGATAAACTAGCGTCCTCTGCATAAAACTCCTTTGCCTGTTTGGATTTGAAAACGGCTGTTAATTCCCGTTTCGTAACTGACGCCATAGAGTTAATCATGATAACCAACTCTTTCTCATACTTGGCTTGAATGGGTATGCTGTAGGCTAGGCGCTCACCTTTGAGAACGACCTTGTTATTGATCGCTCTGCGTTCTACCCATGTCTTTCGTTTAGCTGATAACGGGGCCGGTCTACTTTTCCTTTTCTTGGTCGCCATTGTTACCCCCGTTTTCCGCGTTCATTGCGTCCTCTTTCTCTTTCTCCATGTCTTTGACTTCTGCGTCTGTGTATGGAGCCAAACCGTTGTAACCACTATGTTCATCGGCTATCAATCTTTCTCTGACTTCAACGCCGTCTATCGCGCCCATCGTTGACAATGCGGTATCTGTTCGAGATTTCAGGTCGCCAATCTCTGCTAATTCTTTAGGTGTTGGTGACTTCATAGGCTCCCATGTGACATCGACCTCAAACGCACCATCGAATTCTGACTTGATAAGTAATTCATAATGACGCTCTAAAAACGGGTCGTAATCGTCTTCTTGGATTGCTTCTAATCGGTCGTACCAGCTATTTTCTTCAAACTCACCAGTTGCATTAAAACCTTTCGGGCTTGTTTCCAGAAGTTCCGTTGCTGGCATTTCTGCTATTGCTGCAACTAGCTGGTATTGGGTCATGATTACGTTATCGAGGTCCGCTAGTGACGTGTCAAACTGTTCGATAGTTTCATCAACACCAACCACTTTTATTCCGAAGTTGTCGCGGTATCCTGCCCATGCTGCCATCTGTTCCTCAAACTTTTGAGGTTCCAAGGCCATTGATTCAAGGTCAAGGTGTAATACGGTTAAGCGCTTATCCATAGCCAGCAAAGGCGCTTCATTGGCTGTACGTTCTGCCGCATAGATACGTTCGTAGATTAACTGCGGTAATGGTAGCCCGCCGTATTGATAGGTGGGTTTTAATATATCTGGCACGTCTCCATTACGAACAATGATCAAGTGTGAATGGTGATATAGAACGTCGTTAACACGCCAGTATGTAGGCTCATAGAATCCCATTGAGGCCGGATTGTTAACGGCTTCGGCGTCTAATTCTGGAACCATCCAATGCGGGTCAACCTGTGTCATGCCCTTGTACGCGCCTTTCTTTATGCCATCAATGTTAAACGGTTGTTTGTACTGTTCCGGCCCCCATCCTTCAATCACAGGTATGGCGATACGAATACCGAACACCATTTTTTTAGAATTAAACTCAACAAGCTTTTTCTTGATCTTCATTCGCTTGTCAATTTTCTGGATTTCTTTTATTTTCTTGTCGTCTACTTCTGAACCATCGTTAACGGTTAGTTTCCAGCCCTTCTTAATGGCCTTTTGTGCTGGCTTAACACACGCCTTTTTAACTAGCCACTGTTGCGAGATAAGCGCACAAGCCTGATAACCTATGAATGACTGTGAGATATACCAGCAAAGCAACTCATCTGACGCACCATAGGAGCTTATACGGTAGGCATTCTTTGAGCCTTCAAACTGTCCTTGTGCAACGCTATCCATTGCAAACTTAGGGCTTAGGCTGTGATTAACCTTTGGCATAACGGTAATGGCATTCTCAATTATCGCCGCTCTCTCTCGCTTCTGTGCAAGGTAGTGGGTGCTGAAATATGCCGCCGCTTCCTCTTTTTTCTTAACCTGCTCTACCGCTTTAGCAATTGGTTTTTTATTTCCAAATGCCTTGTAAATTTTATACGACTCAACTGACAGCCTGTATATTTCAGAATCTTCAACGCGCTTTATGGCATTTCCTGTTATCGGCAAAGCCCTTGCTATGCTTAAAATATTCATGTTATCCAAAAAACCCCTTTTTCTTGCGGTTGATAAGCTTAACCAGTGAATAGCGCAATGCGTCTATAGCATGGTTGTGTGCGTCGATTATATCAGGAAGTATTTCTTCTGTAAGTTTGTCCTGTTTGTACCAGTATAGTGAGCATTCGGACGCTGTATGCCTGCAACGGGTATGTATCACTATTCTTTCAAATGATCGTAGGTAAATGATACCCGTCTCAATAGAACCCTTTGCCCCTGTATCCTTGAAATTCTTTGCGGCTCCGCGGATTTTGAACCCATGGCTAGCTATCTTGCTGATAATTGCGGGTGCTGATTCATCGGCCCATATTAGGTGGTCTTTTGCCCCTGGAACACCTGGCCACTTCTTATCATCTAAGTGGGACCAGTTCTCTAATTCTTCTGGTGTGGCACCTTCTTTGCCTGCGTAGAACTTTGGGTAGTCGTCCAGTTCAACGCCTTGCTGGTACGCCTCATACTCTATATACAGTACGTTATCGTGTATCCATGACTTGAGCAGTGTTGCGGGATCTTGAGAAAATCCAAAGTCGGCACCAAAATAAGGACCGGCCCATTCCTCTTTAGGCTCGAAATCATCGACTACCCACTTGCCGCCCAATACCTGAATGTCAGACTTCTTGTTAAATAGCCCTTCCCATATCCAGTTGTAGCGGTCTATGTCCCTCTCTTTCATGGTTAGGCGTTGGCGGTCTAGTTTTGATGTAAACCAGGGATTGTCTCGCCAGTTGCAGTCAATGACTAGAATTGTGTCGTCTTCGTAAACCCCATCAACCATTTTAGAGATATACGGGGCAACAAATTCTGTCCATGTTGGGTCGGTATCGAAACGCGGGTTAAATGTTATGAATAGCTCTGAACCTTCCGCCCGTAGAGTGGGTATTAATACATCCCATGACATAAGGCTCACGTTCTCGGCTTCGTCACACCAGCCAGTGTTTAAGCCTGCCTTACCCTTAATACTTGCTAGGTTGCGAAGTAGACCGGCAAACCATGCCAAGCCCTTAGAAACTTTTGATTTGATGCGGTTATCTGTAATAACCATTTGACCGGGGGCAAGTCCGCGCCTATCTATTTCGTCGCTTAGTTCTTGATGACTTGATTCAGCTATAGAACTCTGTATTTCACGCATACAAAGGACGCGGTTGCCATGGTAGCGTATGCCCTCTGTAATGATTGAGGAAACCGTACGCGTCTTGCCTGACCCACGACCACCGTATATAACTTTAACGTCTTTAGGTGATAGTAATTTTTCGAGCTTCTCGGGAATCATTAGCGTGGCCTCAACATCAGCCAATACTAAATCACCCCCAATAATCCTTTTGCGTATTACTTTGCCGTCACTATCACAAATGCCAAAGACAGCCGGGTCACCTCTAACTTCTTTCGTTAAATAGTGAACCTCTGCCTTTTTTAAAACGCCACGACTAGCGCGGCTAAGCATCGTTCTTCATCGCCTTTTCGATTTCTTCAATCTTGGCCTTTAATTCAGTAACGTCCTGAATGTTCACGCCGACATTGATCACGTTTGCAAGCGTTGCCCCTATGTCTGGTGGAATGTCTCCCTCTGACACTGCAAGCATGATTGCATTGAACTTTTCTAAAGGCGTCCCGTTCTCTGGAAACTTGAAATATACCGGCGCATTAGTCGCTTTATCTTGCGGGTAGATGCGCTTTACCATTTCATTGAAAAGAGTATTTTCGCCAATTCTAACCTGTGCGTAAGATTGCGCTACAAGTTCATCGGCAAATAATTCCTCGGCGTGATCTCTGTCCCTGACTTTCACGCCTTCGTTTTCTTCGTGATCCTTTTCTAGTTTTCTTTGGATTGCTTCGAGTAAAAGAACGCGCTTGCCTCTACCTCTGCGCGTTCCTGGTTGATTTTCTTCGCCAAAACTAGTGCTACTTTTCGCCATACAACACCCGTATACAGCCCGTATTTCTATTAGCCATAAAAGCTATCTCCCACCACAAAGTAAACTGCATCACCCGGCCTTTCTATACCACCCTCAACATAAAGCCCCTGTACACGCCACACGCCAGCAATGAGAAAATCCAAGGCCGTTGTTATGAACTGCATATAGGTTCCTCCGCTTATTGTTGGTCTTGCGGGGTCGCCGGTAATTAAATCCGAATTCGGAGCCGTTATTCTTGAGCTATCAATATAAGCCACGTTCCCGAAAGGATCTGTTAATTTTAACGCAAGTAGCGTATTGCTGCTAAGAATATTTTCTGTTGCGTAAACAAAACTAAAACCGGGCTCTTGTGCCTTTAATGTTAATGAGTCGTAAATTCTGCCGACAACAAAAAACAATGATTCTGCAACTGGAACAATTGCACCAGGAATAAACCCCCCTGATTCGGGGGATTCAAAGCTTCTATTTAGGGCCACTGTTACACCTCTGTAATATTTATCGTTACATCTCTAAAGTAGTCAGTTTGGCCGTTAATTGCCGAACCATCTACGGATGCCACCATTGTATACGTTACGCCTACAGAAGCGCCAGGTGCGGAAACTTGTCCGGCTCCGTTTGTTATCACTAAGTTTTCACCAGAAGCAACGGGGACAATTGCAACTCCAGCCTTGTTTGAATCCTCAATATTAGAGGCAGTCAAATACCAGTTACTATACGTTCTAGTAGTTGCTGTTCCATCAGATTCTACAACACCAGATATATTTGCAACCTTTGTGCTAGTGGGTGCGCTAACAGTCCAACTGAAAGCATTAGAAGGTACGCCGCTGCCAGTATTCGAGGCATTGCCCGCACTTATAATTATTCCCTGTAGATCCATTACGCTGTTAAGCGTTCCCTGTATTCGCCCAGTGTTAGACAATGATAAGTCGATAGGCAAAGCGCCCGAAGTTACCGTGAAGCTTGTTGGGTTGTTTGACCACTGGTCAGAAATATCTATGTCAATAATCTGTCCTAAATCATTAACGCGGTTTACCAGATTACCAATAAATGCAGCCGGTTGTAAAACTGCTGTTACCTCCCAGTTAAACGCATTTGAAACCGCGTCGCCTGCTGAATTTGTCGCCGTAATTATTACGCCTGTTCGCGTTTCTACGGTGTCCAGTGTTCCAGAAACAAGGCCGCTATTATCAAGGCTCAAATTAGAAGGAAGCTGTTCGGTAGTGACTGCGAAAAACTGCGGGTCATTTGACCATTGACTTGCAATATTCAGGTTGATTGCTGTTCCATCTGGATTAGATTGATTTGAAATGTTACCGATAAATACAGGGGGATTTGTTACCTGTCCTTGTCCTGTAGTTAACGTATCAAGCGCTGACCCTAAATTACTGTTGGCTGACGGGTCGGCAATGACAACGTAAGTGTCGTAACGCTCACCAGGGGAAAGCCCTGTAACGGCAATTACTAGCCCCGTGCTTGCATCTGTTGGCATAACCGGAGACGCGAAAGCAGGGGCCGCACCACCTGAACCTGTTCCGTTAAATACTTCGGCGGCGCTGGGTGCTGCTGATCCATTTAATACAACAACGGACCTAGACGTTCCTGAGTCGTCAGAAGTATACGTAACTGTGAACCCGTTATCATTTATTGAACTCGTGGCCACTGGCACCAAGAAATTAGGCGCTGTTGCATCACCTGACACGTTGAGCGTAACAGTTCCTTGGTTGGTGTCGTTTGTGCCTGGGTCGTAAACCTCCATAACCATTGTATAGACGCCAGTGTCACCAAATTGAGGCGTATATATTTCGTTTATATTGTCGGCGAGGTTTGCTGTGTAATCCATTACGCCTTTAGTTGGCGCTGTGACTTCTCGAAATACAGCGTCATCGTTGGTGACGGTTACGCCTGCAAAAATTCCGTTATCGTCAACAAATCCGTAAGTCACTGGATAGTTAAACGAGGTTGTGAAATCGTTGTTTCTAGCCTTCTGTATTGTTCCATCACCAAGAACTACGCTGAATGTCTCTGTTCCTAAAGTATTCGTTAAACGTCGAATGTATTTAAGTGTCGCGCCTACTGCTGTGATATTTTCCAATAAATCAGAATGGTCTATCTCATTGATTGAAATTGCATTGATAGGGTTTGCATAGCTATCGAACACGATAGGAACGTCACGGGCCGTTTGTGCGATAGTAGCCCCGCCATTAATGCTAGTGAAGTTTGACGGGTTGGTAGATGTTGTTAGCTGATCCGATCCAATGTTATTAGACGTTGAGCCTACGCCAAACATGCTAGACGATTGCGACAACGTAACATCAAGACCGGCACGATTAATAAATTCAATTGCCCAGTTAGGAATGGTTACGCCGCTCGTGCCAAATCCGTCATTTGTTGCACAATATGAAAATGTACCAGTTCCGTTTGCGTATGCATCCTCGCCCGTTTTATCAATGGCAGAATCAACAATGGTATAGGTTCCTGTCCCATCGTTACGCACGACAAAACGCCCGGTTTCCATAGTTGAGCGTCTGAACTCTGTGTTTGTGCCTGCAATATAATTGAAGTATACAAGAGAATGAACGCGCCCCAATATGCTGGAATCTTCAACAATGAAATCTAAATCTGTAGCGTCACTGGTACCATCAATTCTATAAACGTCTTTGTTTGACGAATAGGTTGGATTGGTTTGAAGTATTGATTCGGTTATTTTTATGCTGGGCGCGCCCGGTCCCGATATTGTACTGCGAACATGAAAGGGGTAAGTTGCGCCCCCCCTTGGCACGTTGTAGTTAAATCTATGAAATTCTAAATCGGGGCAATTCCCAATTCGAAACGGCTTGTCAGTGTTGCCCATTTTCCAAGAATGCTTGGTAGGGTCTACTTGGGTCCATTGCGTCAAGTTCCCGACGAATCGTAATTTGCCAAGAATTATAGATCGCGTTAAACCAAGCTGTTCCATGTTCACTATTAAATCGTTTAGCTCTTCATCCTCAAGACCCGCACAATTAAAAACAAGCCTGTCATTGGCCCCAATAATAAGCGTTGGCGAACCACCTGCAAGCTTTAACGATTCAGCAACAAATGCAATTCGCATTGTCTCATAGGCATTTACGGCGCTCTGTCCGTCTCCATTACCTGACGCTGTGTTATTTACATATACCTCAAAATCTGCCATTACGCATTTCCCCCTAGTGTTGGATATGCCGTGAAATCAAGAGGCATTTCGAATTGTCTTATGTTTGTGTCTGGGTCGCCTGTGACTTTTATGGCTAAAAACAAAGTTGAATTACTGCCCATATTAATTGTGCTGTTTGTGTATGCCATATTGTTATAAGCGCCGCCGTTTGGGGGTGTAATTATACCGCCTGGGGCTGGCACTGCGTTTGCCCATCCGAGTAAATGAATATCTGAAAACGCGTAACGGACTTCATGCGTGGTTACGTCATCGGCTTTTATTCTTGCCCATCCAAGATGAACGGTATTTTCACTATTAGAATTCTGATAGGTGCCGTTGAGAGAATATATTTTTTCTATACTTTCTGGCCTAACCTCTTCATATGCCTCAACTCCTAGCCAATCCATCTGCACAGGGTAGCTGGGGAACTGAAAACCTATAGGCTTTAGCTCATCATAGAAGCGCGTCATCAAGTCAAAGTAGTTATACCCTGGCTCATTAGTTGGATATTCGATGTCATGCCCGCCACCTATTGACCATTCTTCGTTAGGGTTTTGGAATCCGCGTCTGTGGTGCGGGTGAAAATCAATTATCCATTGGTGAATTTCGCCTGTTGGTGGTACGTTCGCGTAATGGTAGTAATGATTTCCGCCGCCTGATTCTGCGCTTAACGTGCTACCAGTTGTACCCCTTACATAAGTACCAAAGTGCAAGTTTGTTGTACCTGGCGTAGATGCCTGGAAACCTTCGGGCAATCTAAACCATAAGCGAAGCCGGTTGAACGTGTTTAGTTTCCATGTTCCTGAATCTATGACTTCTTTGATGTACTTCCACCCGCCTGGGCTCTGGTATGGATATATTTGTGGGTACGGACGTTCCTCTGAAATAATTGATCTAAATACGCGGTCGCCAAAAGGGGTAGACGTTGGGTCTAATGCAAAGCTGTATGTTTCTTCGCCTCTGACTGCGCCGTTGTCTGTATAGTTGTTGTACAGATCCATGTAACGAGGCGCTGAACCACCGGGGTTTATTACGGGTATTACGGTTTGCTGAAATCCTCCAATAACAACGCCCTGTCTTACTGAGCCGTCGGCACTTAAAACCGTAAGCGTAACATTAGTAACATTGCTAACCAGTGCGCGGGTATCGTGTGCGCCATTGTTTGTGTCTGATTGTGCGGTTGGTATTTGAACGCTGATTACAAATGACTGCTCGCTGTTTGTTGTGCCATCAGAAGCCCGAAGTGTTACGGCGTTGTTTCCTGCGTTGGCATCTGCTGGTGTGCCTGAAAGCGTGTTACCTGACAGTGTTAGCCAGCTTGGCAATACAGGTGCCGTAAGTGTTACCGCGTCACCGTCTGGGTCACTTGTTGACACGTTGTATGTGTAAACTAGGCCGGACGTTGTTGTAAGTGTTGGGTTTGATCCTATGGCTGGTGGCAAGTTACCAGACGCTAAAGTCAATGCATCTATGCGCGAGCTTAGCCGCTTGTTTCCTGCTGCGTCCTGTAGGGCTATGTAAATATCGTAGCTCTCGCCCGGTTCCAATGGCGAAATCAATACGGCTGGTGGCGTTTGTATGTCCATTGACAAAAGCGTTGAATCGAAAACAGGGGTAGAACCACTCGCCCCGTCACCGTTTAGAACGTCGTCAACTGTTGGCGCTGTTGAATTGTTAGCCAGTGCTACCGCTCTATAAAATCCATTTTCGTTGGTGTCAAAAGTTACCTCTACGGATGTTGTAGAAATGTCCGTTATTTCTGGTTGTGCGTCAAAATCTGGGGCTACTGTATCCGGTTGCGCCGTAGTGGTTATTTCAAGAAGCGTGCCTAATACGGTATTGCCCGACGCGTCCTGCATGGCCACATAAATATCATAAGGCGTCGTTGCTGTTAATCCGGTAACGGCTACAGATTCGGGCGTTGCCGCTGACATTGATCTAATAGTAGAGTCAAAGGCCACGGTTGTTCCTGCTGACCCTGTTCCAGCTAAAACCTGTGCTGCTGTGGGCGTTGTAGCGCCATCGTTAACGACTAGTAATCTAAATGTTCCTGTTTCATCAGAGGTAAAATTGACGTTTACCAGTGTGTCAGATAGCCCGGTTTGCTCTGGCTGAACTGTAAACGTAGGCGCAACGGCGTCTGTCTGATAAAAGCCTATGTTGTTACCTGTTGAGCCCGCGCCAATAAGCTGACTTCCTGGTCTTAGGGTAAAATCACCAGCGTCAGGATTAACGTATTCGGTAGCTGCAACAATATTTGTTATTGCGCCGGTTCCTGTTGCTGTTGCATCAGAAGATGCACAGTTAACGAGTGAACTATTGCCTCTAAAATCATCATCATTTATTCGGCTGGCCGCACAATCTATAACGTCCCTACCGTTGACGAATCCACCCGTACAACTGTCAACCGTTACGCGTCTACATGTTCCAGCTTCTACAATTGCGTTTTTGAATCCTCCAGTATAGTCGCGTATGGTCCCGTCGATTACGTCGTTGTTTCTAAAGTCGGCTGACCATTGAGCAAAAGACGTATTTACTCCGTTCGGGTTGTCCGCCTCAAAATTTGATATTACGTTATTTACTGAGCTTCCATCATTAACAACGGTTGTCCCTACAAAACCGGAAGCCGGTCTTATAAGCATATTTTGAACGGTTACGTTCCCGTTTAATGTTGCCGTAGATGATAGGTTTAGCGTCCAACGGCCTACACTGCGAAGGAATACGCGCCCATCTGTAGCTGCTTGAACCCCTGTGAAGTCGATAGCGCCTGTGTGGACGTGTCCGTCTGCAATATCTATTGTGTTGTTGCCGTCGCCTACCAAGCTGCCCTTTGCGACAATGGCGGCAATAGCGAGCGGTATAGTTGAGTACCCCGAAGGAACCGCGAATGATTCAGCCATGATTTAGCCCTTTGATTACGTGTCCAAACAGTATAACGCAAAAAATAGGTAGCGCATAAAACGACGAAAGCCCACATAAATGCGAGCTTTGCCAGATAGCTAATCACCTCCTGGGTGAACCTTGCCGGGTTGCTATGTGTTTTTAAGGTTAGTCGGGATCTGGCAATTTATCAATCCATTCGAGGAGCCCTGAAACGTCGCCCTCTTCAATTCCTGCTTTTTCTCCTATTTCAGCCAAAAGCCCATAAGCCACTTTGGCGCCATCGTCAGAAAATTCTCTTTCTTGAATGACTTTAGGATCAGCCGTCTTCGACATTCTAGCCAGAACCCGCGCTAATTCGTCGGGCTTGTAATCTGCAAGGTTTTGCAATTCACGGTTAAACAGTTTTCTAAAATATGATGTATCCACGCCGTATCTATTTTTCATGATTCTGCCTCGCATCGACCTGGAGTGTCCCAGTACTGCTGCTCACTAACGCTAGGAGCTTCCAGCGGTCTTGCTTCATTGTCATAGGTAACATGCCCGAAATCTGCCGTTACGCATATTCCAGTTTTCCCCATGTATACCATCTCAATGTTAGTTCGAAGCGCGCCATCCCAAAGGTGCATAACTTCGGATTCTTGATCCATCTTTTTGAGTTCTTCAATTAATTTTTTTACTTTCATTGCCTAGTCCTTAACCTCGCCAATAATTTCTATTTGATATTCGTTTTCTCTTACGCCCTCGTTAACCTGCAAGTCAGAATTAAGATTTATCAAAATATCATATTCATCCGTTTGGCTTGGATTTATAAGTATCCCGTCCAGCTCATGCCATGACGCCAAAACAACCTTATGCTTTGCGCACACTTCGCCAATCTCTTTTAGTGCCGCCTCTATGCGTTCTCGCTCGCTCATGATTCGCTCTCTAAATATTCCCTGGCGTATCTAATCGCCGTGTTTACGCTTGAACAGCGCCCGTGTAAATCTTTCCAAAAAAACAGCCTATGCGGTATTTGTAGCTGCCATCTACAGGGGTCTTCGCCTTCGCTGTCGTAAATTAGCCTGCATTTTTTAGAGTTAACTTTCATGTTAACTATGATTTTTTCCCTCATGATTCGCTCTATGTTTTATCAATAAACTCTGGGTCATCGCCTACAAATTTTTTGAATTGCCTTTTTACTTCCGCGTACATTTTTTTTGTTGTTTCTGGGTTTAGGTAGCAGAATGTCAGATCAACGAATAGATCTTTTATTTCAGCGTTTTCTTTCCTCAAATCTGCAATGACGGCTTTGTCTATTTCAGATTTACCGGCGTCCTCTTTTAGCCCTTTTACAACCTTGCCAAACGTTGCTTGTATATCTCCGTAAACATCCATAATCAACCTACCCCGAAGTAAGAAATATAGCTAAACGTCAAAGAATGTAAGCAACAAGTCGTGGTCGAAATCCAGTCTAGTACGTATTTACGTTTAATCAGGATAGCGAAAACTACCCAAAGGATTGCGATAAATATCACCCTAACAGCTCCTTGTGTTGGTAAATGTTGCCTACCACTGTAACGTCATCAGCCCCGCTTGGCAGATCCTCCCACGTAACTTCTATAACCCACCTCCCGTCCTCTTCTCTAATGACCTTGGACAACTCGCCATCAAAGAAACTAACAATATCACCATCGTAAATATCAGCGTCGTGTTCGTCTTTTACCTCTGTGAACTGCAACAATTCAACGTCGATCATTCCGAACGTGTGGCGCGTGTCGTTCTCTGACTCACAGAATACAAGGCCCTTATCAAAGTCTATGCTGTATACGGTGAACATCATTTGTAGGCGTTCGTTCCAGCATCGAAATTTTATCGTTCTTTTCATGGATATTTCCTGGTTGGCGTTCCGGTTTTGCCGCCTCATTTGAGGGATAAAAACCGGAATGTTTGTTATTCAAGATTCGAAGCTATCAATTTTTTCATTTGAGCCAGGTTATTGATGGCCGTCTGAATTTCGCGCTTCTGTATTTCTAGCTCATCGATTCTTGATTGCACCGTGCATTCCACCGTGCCTCGTAATTCGGCTGCGGTTTCTGCGCATCCGTTATCGTAACCGGCGTTATAATCCTCATTATCGTCCAAAATAATTCCCCTTAAACGGTTAAACTGTGTTACGTGCGTGCGCGCTCGCAACGGCTTTCTAGCTTCAAATCGTCAATCTCTTTTCTTTGCCTTTCGATGCATTCCGATTGCTCTTTAACCAATTTATTAGTCACTGCAATTTCAATACGTGCATCTGCAATGGTACGTACTAGCGCCTGAGACGCCAACCGCATATCTTGCACGCAATGTTCAAGGGGCATAGATTCGTCGTTAAACTCGCCTAGCTGCTTTCTGGCTTGTTCTACTGTTCGCTTATCGTTCACTGTTTTTCCCCTGGTTGGTTGAAACGCTTATTCGACAGAACTACAACTTAGGTTAGTGTTCGCCCGTGATCTGGGCATTCACATGTTTTTGAATCGCCACCTTCGAAGCATTGCAGGGGGCGTAATCCGCACTGTTCTGCAATTTCTCGGCCCCACACCACATCAATATTATGAGTTTTTACCCCGTAGTTATCTGCTATATGGTTCTGGGCTACACGAAATATTTCTGATAGCGTTGGATTGTTTTTATCAACAAAGCCAGATTCAAAAGCGCCGATCATCATGTTGACGAATTCGCTGACAGCGCCCGCCTTCATTTTGTTTTCTTCTTCATTTGTGCCTGCCATTTTCTACCCCTTATTTAAAACTGCGCTAACGACAAAATTTCTATTTGTTCTTTTAAGGCTGGTGGTACTCACCCCATTTAACGCCTACCGTTTTGACTGGTGCACCTTAAAACTAGTTGCGCTGTTTCGATAACTGAATAGTAGGCTATAGCTCCCACCTTGTAAACAATAGTTTAGTAATTTATTCGGATTTCTGCATACACTTGCTACCACCATGCCTACGTTTAAGCATTAGGTTTGAACGCTCGTATGGTGTGGAGCATTCATAATCGTCTATCTCTTCTTTTTGTTGCTGTGCTTGTGGTACTAAGTCTGCCATTGGTGCGGGTGCTGGGTTGCGTCGTCCGCCGCTGTATGGGTGTGATCTATTCATGGTCTAGAACCCCTCGAAATACGGTAAGTTTTTAAAATCTTCCTCGGTCATTGAAACTACTTTGAATGTGTATTCTTGCTCGTCGCCGTTTTCTTCCATTACCTCAATCATACTAGCGAGAATGCTTTGTGCTTCCTTCAAATCAACGGTAAGTTTTGGGCCGTGATCACAATCTGTTAATTGTATGTATGCTTTCTCTGTCATTTTGTTATCCCTGGTTGGTAGTGCCTAGTATTCCAAACGATTACGGCTCTCTGCTTGTGCAGGTTCTCGTTGCCGTCTCTCTTCATTTGGTGCAAACATTCGCTTTCTTCTATGTGGGTGCAACACTCCAGGCACTCTACGCGCCCCCACATATTCGAGCTGTTGCCGCACTGGTATTCTGTTAGCTTTGCCTCGCCACCACAAAACGGGCAAAGCTTTAGTTTTATTTTTTCGCACATATTCACCACCAAACCGGCTTATCAATATTCGCCTTCTCGCAGAACTGCAAGATTGCCTCTTTTTCATCGCTGCCATATCCCATATCGTTCGGGTGATTCTGGCAAATGAATATCACAGGGCTCTCGTAATCAGTCCAAGCCGCCCAACTGTGGTTCTCTTTGTTCCAAGCTAGCCCCTTGATTTCCCCCGTGTAGACGTTGTTTGCAAGCTTCCACAAGTCGAGGTTTGCCAGTTCTACGCCTGGTAGTGTTAGCTGTTGTTCTTCTCGTTTCATAGGTTTCTCGCCCATTTAAAAACGTTGGCTGGTGTTGGTACCTTCCCTATAAATTTCATTTTTCGCCCTTCGTAATCGGTAAACTCGGAAAAATAAATGTCTCGCAAAACATACCAGCAATCAGAATAATCCCACTCATCATATTCATGGCTGCAACTATACCAATTTACATGCAATCCAGAATCGTCGTGGAACTCTAAATCTTTGGTGTCTACTCCAAGCGCCTTATGTTTTTCCATAAGTATTTCGTAAGATTTCTTGCAAAGCTTTTTATGTTGCCTGTATTTCATGCGTCACCCGTATAATCTAGCAAGCTGTCAAAATCCGCCTTTGCCTGGTAATAGGCGTTACATTGCGCGTGGAGTATAGACTGTGACTTTCTAAGGTGCGTATAACATTCTTTTGCCTTCCTTGACGCCGTTATCTGTGCGCCAACACTGGACAATAGTTTTTCGCAATTCTGTATTTTCACTTCATATTCGGCTAGGAAACTTTCTATTTCTGTTTTAACTTTCATATCGCTCTCACTTGCGGGTTAATTGGCTTGGTCTTCAAGCTCTTTTAGTATTTTGTTTGTAAGTGTTACTAGTTCATATTTATGAGTTAGGCTTCTCACTGGAACTGCTACAAAATCAATGCCGTATTTCTTGAAAATCTCAACTGCTTCTAAGTTTTTCCTCATTTCTACTGGGTTACATCTTTCCATTTTATCTCTCGCTAACTGGAATATAAACTTCCGCGTCATCATCAACAACGGGAATAAATCGCGCATTGTCCGGCATTTCTTCACGCTGAACCTGTGGTGTTTGTACGTTTCTGTGTAGCTGTATTTTCTCGCCTATTTGCTGTTCAACGGACGATTGATTGTTTTTAAACCAGACATCATTTGTTCCCGTTTTCGTTTTCGGCCTGGTTAATGTTTGTGCTTCAACGCTATTTATTAAATCTCTTGCTCTTTGTATTGCGTCATGGCCCACGTTTTTATCATTTCTGACGACGACACCTGACCTATACAGCGTTTTATTGCTGTCTGAATACGAATGTACTGGTTCATCCTTCTGAGCCTCTACAAACGAATCTACGGCCTTTGACTTTTTATGTCGTGCGGCTGCTCGCTGGGCTTTGTTAATTTTCATCGGTTAGCCTAGCCTGGGTTTTATCTTGTTTTTGTAAAAACCTTTCACGCTCGATCAGCAAGCATTCCAGTTGTTTAACCGTCGTGTCTTCTGGTGCGTCGGTGCCAATCAAAATCTGTCGCTGTGGCGGGCAAAGCTGCTTGACGTAATGCGGAATTCTTTGGTGCTTCCACTCGTCCGCAAATATCACAGCAACCGCTCTCGACTTTGGCATGTGTCCGAGGTTAACCAGTTTTATCGATGACTCCATTTTTTCCAATCCGCTACAGGCTCCAGACCAAAACCATTTTGCAGGCGTCTTGGTTGATTCAGCGATTGATACCTGTTGCTCGTATGCTTGAATAAAAATTTGCTTTGCTCCGATCTTGTCACCGTCGTCGTGTGACTCCTGACACATGCCGTAAGCGCTCGCTATGGTGTCGGTTATCCATCCGCTAGACTCTTCGCCTTGCAAGCAGTAAGACCATGCAATTTGGGCTGGTGGGTGTCCCATGCCTTTTTTCAGGTGTTCGATAATCGCTTGCGGTTTCAGGTTGTATTGGCTTGTTTTCAAAGTTTCCTGAATACCGTAAAAAATTTCGTCTCTCGTGTAATCGCACAAAGTTGGGTACCAAACGGATTCTAAAATACTTGGGTCGAATGGTAATCTCTGCGATTTTGCAACCGGTTCGATTAATTCCCTTAGTTCTGCCCTGTTAATCAATCTCATCAAATTCGCCCTCTAGGTCGTTGCTTGTGCCGTGTTGTTTTTCGAAGTCTGCCCATTGATCAGTTTCGGCTTGGTCTTTTTCCTGCTTGGTCATTTGTTGACCGCCTATCGGATACGGTTGGATATCATCGTTCCAAAGCTCACCGTTGAGATATGGCAATGGGCCGGATTTGTATTGTCGTATTCCGTTTTCAATCCTCCACTTGTAACAATTGGCATCACGGTTTTTTACGTCAGCGATGAGCATGTCAACAACCGCATCAAGTTTTTTAGTTTTCCATTTTTTCTCGCATTCTCGGCGCTTGTCTTTTTTCCCGTATGCATTCCAAAACTTTTCAAATGGTGTCAAGCACACACCCGTTTCGTCAGAAACAATATCTTTTCCATTTTTTAAAGCGTCATACGCGTTGAGGGTTTCAGGATTCGGGAATCCGGTTTCAGGAATCAGGCTAAAGGAATCAGGAATCAGGTTAAGGGAATCAGCACGATCACTAGCAGAGTCGTTCCGTTTTAATCCAGATAGATCGCGATTAATCGTGAGTCCTTTAAAATCAATGACTTGGCGAGTCTTTTCGTTGAACGCCGGAATTTCTGACCCCTTGTCCCTCTCGTTCTTGTGCGGGTTCTGATGTGTGCAAAATTCAACCACCCGACAGTACAATTTATCTGCGTTCGAGTAGAACCGTATGAATCCAGATTGATCCAGATTAATCGCGAGTTTTTTAATGTCGCAATTATCGTATGGTAAAAGTTGGGCTTTTATACGTTTCTCCCTCCATTCAAAATCGCCTTTATAATCCGCAATTGTCCACATTCCAACGAACAACAAGCGCCCCAAAGGTTCTATATCTGCAAGGTCGTCATTAAGGAAAAACCCTGGCTTTATGTTTCTTGCTCTAGCCATGATTAAGACCCCGATTTAGCCGCCCGTTCCTGCAAATGCTCGTAGTGATCCTTTAGGACTAGAACCATTGGGGGCCTGTCTCTGTGACTTATTACGGCTGATTTATTGAGCATGACTTCATTGAATATCATTGCTGTTTCGCTTCTTAGTTGAGCTGTTTTGAACTCTTTCACTTATGACTCACTCCGTACAAGTTGTATGTGTTGCAACAATATAGGCGTGAACGCTCGGGAGGTCAATAGCCAAATCAAATAATTTAACGCATAATGCAAACGCGGCTCACTACCGCGAATAATAATAAAAACAGCCTCTATCAATTCTCATCCACCGGCACACCTCAAATGCCGGTTTTTTTTCGAGCGGATATGAAGATAATTTTGTTTGGTAGTTTCTGGGTAATGTTTTTTTATTCGTGGTTCGTTGGCTGTTCAATCGTTGCTGACAAGGGATTTCGAGAAATGGAAGGTAAACACACGACTAAGCTATTGGTGGTCGCATGGGCGCTGTTATATCTAATCTGGTTGCTTTATGACGGGCAATAAAAAACCCGCTACCTTTCGATAACGGGTTTTTCATATGGGGACAATGCGGAAGGCTGAATAAAAACTCTTCGCGGGAATTACCTAACACACTGCTAACACTCAAGGACGGCTAGTGTAGCATGTTATTTTTCTGTATTAAAATCAAAAATATGATTCAGGTGTTCTACTATTTTTTTAGCCTGTGATTCATTTATATGGAACGCCTCGTAATTATGTAGCGTGTCCCTACCTTGTATTTCTATCGCCAATTCAAGATCTTCATCGACTCTATTGTCAAATGTTATCGTTTTGCTTCCACGTACAAACTCTAATTCACTCACAACAACCCCCCGTCACCAATACCCATTGCGCCGATATAATCAGCTATTCCACAATCCTCACCGAGCATATACAAAGCCGTTCGATTAACAGAACAATATTTAGTCAATCTAAACATTTTCGGCAAGGGGTCATTTTTTAAAACGAATTGAGTAGTGATTTCCTGCATTGCCTCAAAAAAGTAATCGTTCTTTTTATTATAATTTAAAGCCCTTGGTGCGCCGAATGTAACAACGCGGTGTAAGTTATCACCCATCATTATTAGATAGTAGCCAGCCATGACAGCTATGGAGCCCGCCACGCCATGACCGGATAGGATTATAGGCAACCCCTCGTGCTTTGCTATATGGTCCATCATAAACGGTTTGATAGCCTCGAAATCCATTGCAAAATGCGGATTACCCCACGTTTCTTTTCGGTCATCTAGTCCGAGAAGATCAGACATAAATGTAGCCCATGTGTACGACTCTTTAAACTTCGCGTTGTCCATTGCTGTGAATGTGATATATCGCACGCCTTCGATAATGTCGCTCGACAATGAAATATATGAATCATTCTCACTATCACGGTTTGAAATTAGTCGTTGTATATTTTCTGCTATAGCCTGATCGCTTATCATTTTGTAGTTCCCTGGTTGGTGCGTAATATTCTCGAAAGGTTTCGTGTGCGTTCCACGTTAACACTATGTAGCCTGCTAGTAATAGGCCGGAGCCAACGCCTAGCAGGTATAGTTTAAATTGGTGCATCTGGTAGCGGCATCCAGTGAGTTACTTCTACCTTTCCCAAAATATCAAGATTAACCGGCGTAAACTCGTAAGCCATACCGTAAACACTATCCACCTCGTAGGTTTCAATAGAACCGTCACTAAAGAAGCACAAGTACATACCTTCCTCTTCTGGCATTTCATCATCAACACTTATCCACTTATCCATCGTCTTTCACCATATCAATTTCTTTATCCAAATAATCGTTTCTTACTTCTGCCTCTGCTGACCATCCAATACTAAAAACGTGCTCGCAATACCTGCATTCATAGTCTGAGTCATCACAAGCGTCTCTTGGCAGATCATCACAATCTAATTCTTGTTGCTTGTCGCACTTTGGGCAATCAATGTACATCGTCTTTCACCATTATAGCTCTGGAAGGTTCAAGTTCTGAATACTCAAACAATCCGTTTTTTATTCCCAAATCCATCACACGCTTACCGTTATTGTAATTTACTTTACAGTCACGCTGTATACTAGAAACTCCGAAAACTTCACGGTCATTACTCGCTATGAAGTTTTCTAGGTGCTTCTTTACTTGGTCGCCGTTCAAATTTCATTTCCTGCCTGTAGCTCTTCGTAATCGTGGTTAAGCATAACGATTGCCACCATTACAGAATCACCCACCTTGTACCCAACCTTGTAAATCGACGTCTCTTTTAATCCCTCTATGCTGATAAGCTCCCCCGCCCTTGGAATTATATTCGATTCTAATTCAAGCACTTTTTTGCCGTCCCCTGACCTAAATATAATTTTCATTAACAGCACCCGTCATTTATTGCTTTTGCGAACTGCACGACCGTTTGATAGTCTTCGGTGCCTCTGATCTCTGTTGCAATGTTTAGCAGGGTAGCCGCTTGTATTTCGGCAATGCTGGTTGCTGCCTGCGTGTTTGCGTCGTGATCTTCAAACGCATCAATAACAATATTAATTGCAGTTTGATAGCCTTTGTTAAAATCGTCCGTTTGATCAAGCCGTATCTCTGCCAAATGTTTGCGCATATCGTTAGCCATGTTTGATAGTGACGCGTATTTTTCGATGGGGATTAGGGCTTCGAGTTCGCGTATGTGACTTAGCGCATCTAGAGGCTGTTTGCAAATTGGTGGATGCATTGCTAACCACGGAATAAAATTTTTCCGCTTCTCGCAATTAGAAAAATCCTGGGTTAGTCCTACTGATAAAATCGCTCTATCGTTCATTTTTGTTTCTCTGGTTGGTTGTTAAAGGTTTATTGAATGTGACGCTACCGTTAAAGGGATCGCCATTGCGCAATGCGGGTGCCGTCTATTCAGCTTAACAATCCCCTCGCGCCTTTCAGCTATTGCAATGGTGCAACGCCACAATCAATAAACCCTTGTTTCTTTCGACTCCTGAATAGTAGGCCATTCTCGTTATCTTGTAAACTATTGTTTAGTAGAATGTTGAATTTAACGCAAAAAAAAGCAGCAACCGGGCCTATGATCCGGTGCTGCCGTCTTTCAAACTCCAACCAGAAGTTTCCACCAAACCGTGAGAGCGACTTGATAAAATACATTCTAGGCTATGAATAGTTTTCGTTCAAGCTCCCGACGCTTAACAAGTCCAGAAAGTATCACACCGTTAGCCCTTCGCCATTGCCAAAAGTTAGCCGCGCACCCCTCGTATTCACCCCTATTTAGTCGCCTAAGCAACGTGGATGCCCTAAAGTTACCCTGGCCTATGTTGTAAGCCAAAGACACCAAGGCGCTAAACTGGTTGTCATTCAATGGTACTTTCACATCACGGCGCACACCACTAGCAAATATTTTAACGTCACGGTAAAAAAGCTTGTTAGCTGCCGTTATGTCAATTTGGGGGTGATCCATTGTTACCGGCTTAAAATTGGCGTCCAGTGTAGCCCCCTTGCCAATAGTGCAAACACCAGCCGCGCAAATATAAGGGATTGAACTGTAACCCTCTGCAAGCGCTATGAGCTTAAAGCCTGCGTCTGTCATTCGAGGCGGCCTGTTTTTTGCCTCAAGCTCTGCCGTTGCTATTAGCTCGATAACTTCGGGATCTGGCATATGTCGATTAACTAACCAACGCCACCAGCTCATTTTTTTCCGCTGATCTTTTCAACGCCTCTATTTGTTATGTAATAGCTAACGCCCAACTCCAACATTGCCCAATCTTCTGCGCCCCATGCCGATAAAATAGCCTTTGACAATGCCGCCGCCTGCATGTCGCCACCAGTTAGCGCGTAGATAGTCGCTATTTTAAATAGGACATAGAGTCCCATAAAAGTGGAAACGATACCGGGCCGCATTGCAGAGCGCCACGCGTTAATCAAATCCATCAGCACGCCGCCAAACCATGTATTCGGCTTGTGACTTGCTGAATTTGTATCGTGCTGCAAACTCGCTTGATAGCTCTCATTTGCGCCTTCTATGCGCGACATATCGAACCGAGTATTTTCAATGTCCTTTTGTGCTGCATACTGTTTTTCGAGTATTGCCAGTTCTTGTTTATTATCCTGCTTTCGCTCGAAGTACTCGAAAGTTTTTGGTATTGCGCCTGCTACTATTCCCGCTATTGATGCTATTCCGAATGCCATGATTATTTCTTCCCAATTATTAAACGGACAATTCCGCCATCGTTTCTTTTATTTCTAATTCGCTGATTCTTGATAGGTCACACCACCCAATACCCTTAACGTTTCCAACCATTTCGCAAGGGCTAAGACCGCCGCGACTTGCCAGCTTACTTAGTGTCTGACCATGATTTTCTCGTGCCTGTTCTTCGCTAAGCAGCGACCACTTTACGTAATCAGGCAGACCGTCATTAGGCTTACGGCTGTAGTGGTGTAGAACTGGAAATTTATTATCTTCTTTGCTCATAATTATTCCTCACCCTGTTTAAATAAATCAGTGTCGAGCTTTCCCGCCGCTATATCTGGATGGTGCACCCTGAAAGCCCCTGTTTTAATATTGCAGCTAATCATCACCTTGCCCACCGCTTTGCCTGTAATGACTTTGTTTAGGTATTGATAGCTCATGCCTGAACATTTATGCATAACTGCATTTGTGATTTTGTATTTTTTGATGAAATCCGGCAATTCCATCACCTCTTTGTTTTTCATGTAACCTCTCTTTTTTTAAATATTTCGTAAACAATAGTTTACAAGCGCCTCGAATTCAACTAAATTCTTAACTCGCAAGCAGTAAACAATAGTTTATAGAGAAAACGATGAAATTAAAACCTTTCAACCCAACCAGTATAAGTGAGAGCAACAATGGAACTAATCAACGTGGACGTGAACAAGAAGCGCAAAAAACCAATGGCATACAAGATGCAGAGAGCGAGATTGTTTCGCATCATGCCAGCAACGGTGCCGCCGCAACGCCCAGCACCTCAACCGAGAATCCCGGCACTATCAGCAATGAGGGTAATAACATGTCAAGTAACATAATAATTCTGGATAAAATGATACAAGGTTCTAACGAGTGGCACGACGCACGACGCGGACGCATCACTATGAGCAATGCAAAAGCCCTTATAGCCAAAGGTAGAAAGAAAGGCGAACCGTCAGTAACTCGCAGATCTTACCTAATAAGCGTTGCGTCAGAAATCATAACCGGCGTTACGGCTGAGACTTTCAAGAGCTGGCAAATGGAACGCGGTAACATATTGGAACCGTTTGCAAGGGATGCGTACAGAGAGTACAGGGGCATAGAGGGGCGTGAAGTTGGGCTAGGTTATCTAAATAGCGATCGTCGCATATCCGCATCACCTGACGAACTGTATCCAAATCACGGTATGGAAATTAAATGCCAAATGCCAAAAAATCATCTTAACACTATTGTAAACGGATTCGAGCCCAAAGAATTCGACCCTCAAATGCAAGGGTGTATGTGGTTATTTGAGAAGGAATATTGGGAGTACGTTTCCTTTTGTCCTGACTTCCCAGAACAGCCAATTTTCGTACACCGGGTTAATCGTGACGAACAAATGATAAAAGCAATCGAAGAATCTGCATTGCAGGGCGTTGAAGAGATAGACGAATTTGTACGCAAGGGTCGAGACTCTGAACCAAGTGTAGCCATCCTTGGAATATGCGGGGATGCATTGAGAGAAATTGAAGCATTAAGCTATGAAGAACCGGAGTTTATTTAGATGGCAAATATAGGAAGCACAATCAAGGCAAAGAGCGACCAACTGAACGCGGGTGATTTGATAGGTGGTGGCGTTACTGTAACGGTAAAGTCCGCATCACTTGGCGGTAGGGATCAACCTTTATCAATCGAGCTGCAAGAGGACTACCAGACGTTTAAGCCATGCTTATCAATGCGTCGAGTCCTTGCAAAAATATGGGGATTGGAAAGCGACGACTGGATAGGTAAGCAAATGACACTGTATTGTGACCCTACAGTCAAATGGGCTGGCAAAGAGGAAGGAGGTATACGTATTTCTCACATGGAAGGGGTAAAAGTTAACGCGCCCGTTCCCGTTACAGTTAGAAAGAACAAGCGAGAAACGATCACCTACAACATAGAAGCACTTGCACCCAAAGCAAAGGCACCCGTTGCCAAGCAAGAGCCCGTTATATCCGCTGAGCAATTCGCAATACTTTCACCTTTGGCCACATGCGCGGGGGAAAACGGCGCTACGGTATGGACGCAAACGGCTTGTGACGTTATGACGGAAAACAAAATTCCCAACATTGACCAACTACCCGCGTCTAAATTCGATCTAGTTAAAAAGCAGCTAGAAGCCAACAACGTATAATTTAACAGGGGCTACGGCCCCGAATAGGGACATAAAATGAAAAAAATATTCGAAAGTTTAGCAATGATTGTTTGTATTATTTGCATTGCGTCTGCTACGACAGCGACCCCCGTGTCCATTGTTTATAGCATTTACTTGTGGGGAGGCGAGGGTCACGAAATTGGCTATTCAGCATGGGAAGGCGTGAAGAATTGGGTCTTAATGCTTTCCGCCTTAATTCCTGCCGTAATTTCTTATCTGGCCATTAAATAACAACATTCAACCAAACTTAAGGACAATATAAAATGACACCTGAAACAAAAGAAATGCGCGAAGCAACTCAATCTAAAGCAGTAGAAGAAACTCAAAGCGGCCCCGTCGTCGCCATCCAATACCCTGAAAAATGGGAGTACAGCGAGAACGAGAAAAGCGCGGGTGAACTTGCAAAGAAGTACGAGCGGTTTAAAGCCTTAAGCCCAGATGACAAGGAAGGATACAAAGAACTCGTCCTAGCTATTGCCGATATGAGAACGCGACGAACCGACGTTGCAAAGCAAGAGAAGGTTATCAAAGACCCTCTAAACAAATTCCGTGACGTTGTTATCAAAACATCTAAGGCCGTTCGTGGTCTTCTGGGTAAGACTGAGGACGATCTAAAGGCAACAAAAACCCGTATTGATGACATTCTAGGCGAACGCAAACTAGCAATGCAACGGCTGTGGCAAGAGAATCTAAACAGCATTTCTCTATCTGTTTCTGAAATATCAGGATTTTCAAAAGAGAAACTTAGCGAGTTTTTGGCTTTTCTAAATAACTATGATTTCAAGGCGTTAGACTTTGGCGAATACATCGAGCAAGCAAAGGCCGCCGTTGACAATGCAATAAATACAGTTGCCGAAAGAATCGAAATTCTAGAAGAAAAAGAGCGCCTTAGATTGGAACGGCTCCACCAAGAAAATCTAAACATCGTGCATGGCTTGGCTAATCAGCTTGATTTAAAGACAGACGAGGCATTGCAGGATTTGGGCGAACGGCTAAACAATTTCGATTTGTCGTCAATGGAGTTTGGCGATTCATTAGAAGAGGCTAGGGAGGCTGTAGAACTTGCCTTGCTTAGGTGTCGAGCAGAATACAAACGCCGGTCTGAGGCCAAAGCAGAAAGGCATAGGCTAAAGCTTGAGGCTGAAACCCGCGAACGTGAAGAGTCAGAACGCAAAGCAAACGAAGCCGCCGAACAGAAAATACGCGACGACGAGAAAGCAGAGGCCGATAGAAAGCAGGCTGAAACCGACGCGGAAAATCAACGGTTGCGCGACCAGATTGCAGCTATGGAAAAGGAGAAAGAGCCGGAGCCGGAACCAGAACCGTTGCCAGAATACAATGAAAAATGGGATGGAGAATATGAAGCCCCCTTTCCTGAATGCCTGAGAACAACTGGCGTTGACATGGCAAGCGGGCCTGACTCCACTGTTGAGGCTGTTGTTGAAATAGATAACGGCGAGATTGTGAACATAACCCCTGTTGCTGGTCGTGCCGCTGCCATTGAGCAAGAGCCTGAATCTACTGTAGTTCGTGAAGAGCCAAAGCAGGTTGAAGAAATCAACGAAAACTTAGGCGACCGTAACGAGTTAAAGGCTTGGGCCAAAGAGATAGAGACGGCAATAAACAACGGCCCGATAAACCAACTGTACAGCGGAAAGGCAACGCGTGCTGTCAATGCGGTTTATGACCAGCTAAACCAAATCACTGAATATTTAAACAAAACCGCTGAGAGCCTAAGATAATGTTCACAACTCCAACCAGAACAATTTTAGGACTAGGGCAAGGCTTGGCAGTAATCGACCAAGAGAGCGTATGGCGTAGGCTGGGCGACTTGAACGACATTATGATAGCTGACGATATGGAGCCAGAAGAAAAACGCCTAGCTGTTGAATTAAAGGGCTACATGATGGAGCGCGTAACGGCCAATCATCACACAAATGTTATCCAGAAGCGCAAAGGGTTAGGCTCGAAAAAGGCTGACGAAACATCATACGACTTGATGGTTAGACATAACCAACGATTACGCGGATTGATTCAGGCTAAATCAGCGATCGATCAAAGCAATTATCATTAACAACAAACGGGATTAAATAATCATGAAAAGATATGCAAGCTGGGGATCAGACAAAACTTATAGATGGGTGTGGAGAGCGGCCTTACAGGACGCAATATTTGCATTCAAGAACAGAATGAATAGATCAAATGAGCGAGGCCCTTATAACAACGGGCAGAACAATGAGGGTGACGTGATAGATAACTCCCAATAATCAATCAAACCGCTGAATAATCTCATCCTCATAATACGGATAAATTTGTTCAATATCTAACATATCGCAAAGCATAGAAAGGGCTGTGATATTGCCGGTAAATCGTCCTGATTGTTCCGGTAATTTCATAGCGTGCGTGGTCTTCAATAGCTTATGTTCAACAAGCGCATAGTCTGATTCTAGCGCCCTATTGAGCTGGTTTATTAATTGATCACGCATAATCTTTCACCTTTTTACTAAACAATAGTTTACAAGGTAGGACAATTGCCCTACTATTCATTTGTACCAAGCAAACACACAATTCTAAATTTGAGGTTTACATTATGTCACAGAAAATCAGCTTCCAAAATAAGACAGTTTCAATTGAAGCTATGGACTTAACTTTTGATCAAATGGGTGATATGGAAAAAGCGCTCACAGAACAGGCAATTTACGCCTTCACTGATAATGTAAATGTAGCAGAGGGTCAACGAATTGTAGAATTGGGTAAGAAATTTGGGCTTGTAATAAACCCTATGCCCGAAGACGTTGAGCCAGAAACAGCGTCAACAGAAGAAACACCAGAAGAGCTGTATCAAGTTGCCGGGTCTTCTCAATAATGGAATTCCTTTTCATTGATGAAGATGGTTCTTTGTCGGTAGCTGACCACATACCCGAAGATGTTCAAAAAGGTCACGAGGCTGGCGTAACGACCATTATCAACACTGCTTATGGTGCTGTACTTAGACCCGATAAAGAGTGGGAAGAAAT
>MAAC01009429.1_pt1 | contig 27473 bp, 23 predicted proteins | sample 1115981 | NCBI WGS metagenome assembly MAAC01 (sample SAMN04961126, study PRJNA320927) | seawater metagenome | isolation source: sample BD02T64 sea water enriched with oil for 64 days | place: USA:Gulf of Mexico | collected 2013-07-27
AAAGGAACGTTCGTTTTACGCTTAATCGACACTTTTTTACTGTTCTCGCTCATTTTAATTTGTTTTTAAGTTTAATTTTTGGACTTATTTTTTTAATTTTTAATTACCCCTACTCCACGTAACGCCCAACCAAAGCCCGAAACTTATTTTACTTTACAAAAAACATGTTGATATATATAAGCATCTGCTTCCTGACGAGTAATAAGGGGTTTCTTTTTTATGTTTTTATTTGGGCTATCGTCAATGTCTTTTTGTAGCATACTCAAAAGCTTAACCTGCTCTTTCTTAGAAAGGGCTTTGGCAACTTTATATACTACATGGGCATTCATAATTATCAAATAAAAAAGCTATGATAAGTATTTTAGAAATAATGTTGTCACACTAGGGGAGATTAGGTTAGACTAGGTTACTCTTTGCAAATCTTGGCTAAGGTTTGTCTTGCTTTGACAACTTTAAATTCTAAATATTCATTCATAACTAAAAATAAAATGCTATGATAAGTATTTTGAAATTAGAGATGTTAGCCTAGGACCGTTTAGGATCGTTTAGAACCGTTTAGAGTCATTTAAAGTCGTTTAGAATATTCTTTCAGGCTTTTAATTGAAATTAAAGCGTTTACTTAATATTTATATAAATTATAAATACTTTGAATAATCCTTAGGTAAGGACGCATCAATATCTCTTAGGTATTTCTCCAGAGCAACCATAGTAGAATGGCCAGTAATTAACATTAGTTTACTCTTTACTTCAAAGGGAGTTGCGGTTTTCTCCATCTGCTGATATAATTTGGTGATAAAAGTATGTCTAAAGGAATATAGTCCATAATTTATCCCTAACTCAAATGGTTCTTTAACTTTTTTCTTAAATCGTTTGGAAAAATAGTCCCTTCTATTTTGCTCTGTTGTTTCCCACTTCCCTCCTATTTTATCTGGAGTAAATAAAACTTGATTGGGAGATAAGCCAGATAAATCTGGAAGATCATTTATTAGAATATCTGGGATTATTTTTATTTTAACAGGAGCATTTTTTGCCCTTACATAGATCCTTTTCTCGGTAACATCCACATCACTAACTTTTAGACGACAAACCTCTATTGGTCTTAGCAGATTATAGGAGATAAATTTTATATAAAGAAGTAGTATTGGGTCTTTCTGCTCTAAATGAGCAAATATGGCTTCTTGCTGAGATTTAGTATAGGTTTTATTTCGCTCAGGAGTAGTTTTTAAGACATTGATATTCTTTATGAAATTAACTACAATGATATCATTATCCTCCAAAGCCTGAAAAAAGGAACTTAAATCGGTTCGCGTATTATTTCTGGTTCTGGCACTGGTTCTCTCCAGCACTTCATTAAGATAATTAATGACTAACTTTTTAGTTACCTCTGTGATTAAACTATCCTTTGGCAGTCTAGTAAACAACCATTTTTTAAAAGAGATAATCCTATTGCTATAACTCACAAAAGAAGTGCTTTTTAATACTTTCTTTTTAATTAACAGCATTTTATTAAATGCCTCTTCTATTAAGAGGGAGGAATCTTCTTCTTTTTCCATTCCCTTATGCATCCACTCATTATTTTCATAAGGATTATAACCTTTTTGTAAAAAAAGGGACAAGCTTTTCTGATAATGAATTAAGATTTCAAGGCGTTTTTCTTTGGTGTGAAAAGTATTTGCTCCGCCATAAATTGGAGTTTGCCTTTCTAATTTTCCCGTTTTAGGATTTCTAAAAGAATAATAGACATACCAACGTTTAGTAAGGTCTCCTTTACTATCATATATTTTTGGTATTGAATATTGTTTGGCCTTTGACAAGTCGTATGCGTTAGCGTATTCAAATGTAAGAAAATCCGTAAGTGTAGACATAAAAAAAACGGTTTAAGATTGCTCTTAAACCGCTTATAATAACGAATTTTAATCTAGTAGCGGGAACTGGACTCGAACCAGTGACCTTCGGGTTATGAGCCCGACGAGCTACCTACTGCTCTATCCCGCGATATAATCTAAAATAATTTACTTAGCTTTTAACTTTCGGTTCATAATGCCGACCAAATCATTTCGGACTGCAAATATACAATCAATTTGTAAGTTGACAAGTTTTTATTTTAATATTTTATACCTTTACTTTCTATAGTTTTTTTTTTAAAAAAGAACATCTTAATTTTTATGGCAAAACGCAAACGCATTTTATTGATTGTCATAGGAGTATTAGTTGCCATCGTAATTATTCTTAGCACTTTTGTAAATTCTATTGTTGAAAATAAAATTGAAGCCTTTTTAAAAAACAACACTCCCAGTCATATTGAGAACACATATGAGCGTATTTCGGTTCATGTTTTAGGGGGAAGCGTGTCTATTAACGATCTTAAATTACTCATAAATGTAAAAGAAAGTCCATTAGTGCAAACAAAAATTAAAATAAAATCTTTTACTGTTGATGGTCTTAGCTATTGGGATTACCTTTTTAATGATGAAATACATATTGGAAAAATTAAATTCGAGGACTTACAAGTAATTAATTATAAAGATCATAAAAACACGCCTATAGATTCTATTAATAATGAAGCATCTATAAAATTACCAAAACCAATAATTATTGATCATTTAATATTTAAGAACACTAACATTTCAATTATTGATAGTTCTAAAGATTCAACTTTATTGGAATCAAAAAATATAAATATAGATATCAAAAAAATTCTTTTAAATGAAAGTACACTCTCTAAATATATTCCAATTGAATATGATAATATTTCAATTAAGACAGGTTCTATTTTTTACAAAGTTGGAAATTATGAGAATTTAAATATCAATCAAATTGAAATTAATAACAACAGTATTTCGCTTCATGAAATCCAATTAAAAACAAAATATTCAAAAACAGAACTTTCTAAAATAATCACAAAAGAAAGAGACCATTATAATATTAAAATAGAGGATCTAAAAATAAATGATTTTGATTTTGGATTTGAAAATGATTCCCTATTTGTAAAGTCTAACTTAATATCAATAAATAACCCAGACGCTTCTTTTTATAGAGATAAACTAGTGGTAGACGATTATAAAATAAAAAAACTATATAGCAAATCTATTAGAGAGCTACCCATTAAACTAACTGTGGATTCTATTGCAATACTAAACGGGAAAGTTACCTATAGTGAAAAAGGGCATTTAGAAAACCCTGCTGGCATATTAAATCTTAGTCAACTAAATGGAGGGATTTCTAACTTAAGTAACACCTATTCTTCACCAGATAAAACCATTATTAATGTTGAAGGTATTTTTATGAAAAATTCTCCTTTGAAAGCGATCTGGAGTTTTGATATCAATAAAACAAATGATGCTTTTACATTTACTGGACATTTAGGGAAACTAGAAGCATCTGATATGAATGTCTTTATTACTCCTCTAATTAATGCTGAATTGGAAGGTGAGATATTTGAAACAAATTTCGAAATTACTGGAGATTACAATCAATCTATAATTCATATCAGTCAAAATTATGTCAATATTAAAGTGGACTTATTAAATAAAAAAAGAAAGAAAATGAAAGCGCTTTCTGAAATTGCAAATGTATTTATCAATGATGATAGCCAAGTAGGAGAAGATATTTTTCATAATGTTACAGCAAATGCATCTCGAGACAAAACCAAGTCTTTTTTTAATTACTTGGCTAGAAATTTAAAATCCAGTCTTTTAATCACGTTTACTAAAAAGAATCAAAATAAAAAAAAGAAATCTAATAAACGTAAAAACCAGAATAAAGACTAACTAAACTTTTCTAAGTCTTCTGTAACTGTCCCCCAATTTTCCATTAGAACTTCTAATTCTTTTTTCTTTTCTTGATACCCTTCAAAAAATCCTAATTTTGCAATGGTTTCTTCATAATTAATGGAAAGCTCAACATCAATTTCCTTAATTTCTTTTTCTAATTTAGTGATGGAAGCTTCAATTTTACTAAGTTTATTTTGAAGAGATTTTACTTTTTTCTGGTTTTTATAGACCTCTTTATTAGTAGCAGCTTTTTTATTGTTTTCTGAATTAATCTTAGTTCTCTTTTCTGCCTCACGCATATTCTGAAGATTTCGCTGATCTAAATAATAATCAATATCTCCTAAATATTCTTTTATATGATGGTCTTTAAATTCATAAATTTTGGAAGAAAGTCCTTGTAAAAAATCCCTATCATGAGACACTAATAATAAGGTTCCTTCATATTTTTTTAATGCCTCTTTTAATACATTTTTAGATTTTATATCCAAATGATTGGTTGGCTCATCCATAACCAAAACATTAAAAGGCTGTAAAAGCAATTTCGCTAAGGCCAATCTATTTCTTTCTCCACCAGAAAGTACACGAACGTATTTATCTACATCGTCTCCTCTAAATAAAAATGCCCCCAAAATATCTCTAACCTTTGTTCTATTTTTTTCATTGGCAGCATCTATCATCGTATCGAGAACTGTTTTTGTTCCGTCTAGATAATCAGTCTGGTTTTGTGCAAAATAACCTATCTCTACATTATGCCCTAACTTAAGGTTTCCTTGGTATTCAATCTCACCAACAATACACTTTGCTAGGGTTGATTTTCCTTGGCCATTTTGACCTACAAAAGCAATCTTACTATTTCGTTCTACCAATAAGTTTACTTCGGATAATACTTTTTTATCATCATAATTTTTTGAAACCTTATCAATTTCAACAACCACTTTGCCAGGATTTACAGAAACTGGAAAATGAAGTGACATCACACTATTATCATCTTCATCCACTTCTATACGATCAATTTTATCTAATTTTTTAATTAAAGATTGAGCCATAGTTGCTTTACTTGCCTTTGCTCGAAATTTTTCGATCAATTTTTCGGTTTGCTCTATTTGCTTCTGCTGATTTTTTTGAGTGGCCAATTGTTGGTCTCTTAGTTCTTGACGTAATACTAAGTACTTTGTATAAGGTTTATTGTAATCGTAAATCTTTCCAAGGGATATCTCTATGGTACGATTGGTAATGTTATCTAAAAACATTCTATCATGCGATACGATAACTATAGCACCTGCATAATTTTTTAAAAACTCTTCTAACCATAAAATGGACTCAATATCCAAGTGATTCGTTGGCTCATCGAGCAATAAAATATCATTATTTTGAAGCAAGAGCTTTGCTAACTCTATTCGCATTCGCCAACCACCTGAAAAGGTTTCGGTAGGCATGTTAAAGTCTTCACGTAAAAACCCTAAACCTTGTAGAACACGTTCTGTGTCCCCTTGGTAATTATAACCGCCGTGAATTTCATATTGATGCTGAACCTCGTTTAAATCTACAATTAATTGGTGATAAACGTCACTTTCGTAATCGGTACGTTCTGCAAGTTGTGCGTTTATTTCTTCAAGTTGCTTTTCTAATTGTTTAATTAGAGTAAAGGCTTCATAGGCTTCTTCAAGAACGGTTCTTCCTAATTCAAAATCGATATCTTGCTTTAAAAAACCTATAGAAGTTTCTTTATCGGCAGCAATTTGCCCATTATCATATTCTTGTTCTCCAGCTAATATTTTTAACAATGTCGATTTTCCAGCTCCATTTTTTCCAACTAAACCAATTCTATCCCCAGAACGAAGTTGGAATGTGATTCCTGAAAAAAGGTCATCTCCTTGAAAAGAAACCGTAAGATTATGAATATTAAGCATTTAAATGTTGTTTTTAATCTTAAGTCTAAGCTTCAGATTATTAGGCTGCAAAGATGCCCTTTTTTTTTATTGTAATTCTGAAAAAGAAGTTCCTTTTACCAGTTATAATATCTTTTAATATTTATCTCTTTGTGGAGTGCAACCCCATTTTCTAAATATTGATATAATTCTTTAGCTAAAGAGGGTGCAGAGGTTATTCCACGGGTCCCTAAGCCATTAAAGAATACTTTAGACTCGCTTTCTTTTAGTGTACCTAAAAAAGGGCGTCTATCTCTTGTGGTTGGTCGTATTCCAGCAATATGATCTACAACTTTAAAATTGCAAGTTATAATTTTAGCTAATTTTGAGGAAAGCTCTTCTTTTGCTTCATTTGTTATATGTATAGAATGATTTTCTCTACTATAGGTTGCCCCAACTTTGTACAAATCATTACCTAAAGGAATGATAAAGAGTGAGGATTTGACCATTGCTCTTAATTGTAATTTTGGTGCCTTTACTATAATATATTCCCCTTTGTTGGGAATTAACAAATGTTTCCCTCCAGACTTTGGGGGTGGTGGAAAAAAAGGATTGTGCCGAACCGAAGCTCCTTCAGAAAAGATGATTTTTTTGGATTGAAACTCTTTATAAAGTATTTTACCATCTACTTCTTTTAGTACTGTATAATCAAAAACTTCATTTATAAGTTTGTTATTTTTCAGAAGATTTTCTTTATAGGAACTTATTAATAGTGAAGTATTTATTGTACCGGTATTATTTACTTTTCCCAGCCCAAAAGGAGCATGAATAGCGGGGTTTTCATTATTAATAATTTCAGGAAAAAGAAAAGAAGACAATTCATTTTTATCACTTGCAACCACCCAATTATTCTGTTCTTCTATATTATTAAATATACGCAGCATGGGGATTTCATCTAATAGAGAAACAGTAAGTTTTTTAGATAAGTCTCTGTAAAATGTTAGGGAGGTATTAATATGAAGTTTTGCATTCCAAACGGGTGTAAATCTTTTTAAAACCACAGGGTTAATAACTCCTGCTGAAACCAATGTGGAGGTAGTTTCCCCTTTATCGAAAACGATATAACTCTTATTATTACGCTCCAGTTGTTCACAAAAAGTAATCCCAGCGATTCCTAATCCAACAACTATATATTCTAAATCTTGCATAGGATACAAAAGTAAAAACCCTGAAACAAAATGCTTCAGGGTTTTACTATTTATTTTATAATTAAAATTACTTTCTAGTAATTCCACATATCTATTTCAATATTTCTGATTACTTCTTTAATTCTATCAGATTCTAATAACTGCATTAAAGCATTATCATTAATATACTCTTTCACCTCTCTATCTCCTAAATCATTATCTTCTTTATAAATCACTGCATTAAATCTTCTAGAATTTAACAAATGATCGTAAGATATAGGTCTCGATGTATTTTTTCGATTAAAAGCCTTTGCTTCATGTAATACTTGTCTTGTTGCTGGAAACCAAATCCAAAATAATTCAACTTTAGCATCTGCAGAATCATCTGGAAATGCTTTAGAACGTGCTTCATTAGCTACAGGAGCAATTCCTAACAATCTGTATTTTAAATCCCCTGAACGTTTATCTAAAAACCAATATCCCCGAATTCTCCATTCTTCAATATCGGCAGCATCTAATGTAAACTTACGAATATATTGAGGGTCTATAGTTTCGCCAGCGTTAAACTGAGAAATTCCAAAATCTGTTGTATCACTATACACCAGAGATGCATCAATATCGTTAAGCGTTCTTTTCTCGGTAAAATAGGAGTCTGCATACACATGTTCTATTTTTCCGTTTTTAATGTTTTTAATTAAAACATCGTATAAAGATCGTCTTTCCGTACCAATGTTATTGGTATCTATTGGATAGTATAACGGAAAGTTAACTCTCTCGTCAAGATCAATAATTTCCCAAGTGGATTTAGACCAAAGAACGTCACGATCATCAATATAACCATAGGGTAACGGTTTATCGTTATCATAGGCTAATTGTTCTTCAGTTTTTTGACCAATTTCCTCAGGAGTTTTGGCATTAAGGACATTAATTTGAGCAATCGCACTCAAATTAATCAATAATAATCCAAAAACACTTAAAACAACATTTCTCATATTCATAAATAATAATTTAGTCTAGTTTGTCAACTCAACAAATACAGGTGTAATTCTAGGTAATTTATAACTTGAATTTCCTGCAATTTTTGCGTTGATATCAAATAATTGTACTGTTTCTCCTCTTTTTGCTCTCTTCAAAGCACTTTTAGCTTGAGCATTAAGCTTATTACCATTTACTTTTACAGTTGGCTGTCCAGCTACTTTAAAGCTAAATCCAGATACATTTAAATTTAAATCAAAATCAAAATCAAATAACATCGCTCCAACCGAAGATATCTCTAAACCTTGACGTTGCATACGTACTGGCCCTCCATTTCCATCTTCACCACGAATGGTTCCTGTTGGACGAGGAATATCTTTAATTCTAAAGGTTTTACTTGAAGGAAATGATTTTCCATCTATAGTACCTGTTACATTAATTTTAACTTCTCTACCTTTTACTGTAGTAACATCCATAACATATGAACTTCCCGATGCTCTAGTCAACCCAGGAGCATTAGCATTCACATTATTATTTGGCACCCCATCCATTGAAATTGTTAATGGGTTTTTTACACCACGATAAACCACATTCATTTTATCTGCAGATATTGTCGCTGAATTTGGTGGAGATATTGTTGAAAATGATCTGCTTACAGGAACTTCAGTTTCTTTTCCATCTTCTAGGAAAATAAGTTTTCCTTCTAGTTTATGTTCTCCTGCATTACCTGCACTTACACTTAAAACAACTCTACCTCCTTCAAAATTAAAATCTTTACCTTCTTCCAGTGTTCTACCATCTAAAGTTAGTTCTGCTCTATTTGGAACTGTTTCATCATCAACACGACCTAATACAATAGCACCATCAAATGTTTCGCCAGCATAATATGCTGATTTTGGAGATTCTAATAAAGTTGAATAGTTACTTAATGCAAGAGATGCAGCTTGTTCCCCTTGCAACATAGTTGATAGGATCTCATTTTGTACCGTTTTAATATTTGCTTGTATCTGAGTCAATTTCGTTTTTGAAGCAACCAAAGGAAATCCTTCAAAATGAAATTTAATAGCATTCACTTTAATCTTTTTACCACGAGGGGATTCATCCTCTAAACCAAATTGTTTATTAACTGATTCTGATATAACAGGAAAATCATTTCCTAAGATACCAATTATACCATCTTTATAAGTAAGCATTTTGGTTTTAAACTCTTCTCCTTGTTTAGAAAGTTTATCTCCTTGAAAAAACCTAGTATCTAAATAATCTGGTTTATCTTGTACTTCATAATTGTCATGATCATCAGCTTTTACCGTTTTCATCATATCTACTTTGATGCTTTCAATATACCCATCTAAATCATCAGACAATTGATTTATTCTTTTTGCCTTTACATTTAATTCAGAATATTTTTCAGGCTGATCTGTTGCTTTTACAGCTAAATTAGCTATAAACGCATCGTTCCTTTTTTCAGTTGCAACATTTGCTTCTGTGATTTTCTTTTCCAATAGTCCAAAAGCTGATAATACTTCTTTAGACATATTTAATGCAAGCATAGCGATAAAAATTAAATACATTAAATTTATCATCTTCTGCCTTGGGGATAGACTTCCTCCTGCCATTTTAACTCTTTTTTAAAGATTAATATTAAGGTTTGAAAACCAAATTAGTTCTTACTATTCATTGCAGATAACATACCTCCATATACTCCATTTAATGAAGAAAGATTAGTAGTTAAATGTTCCATTTGTTGTTTTAATTGTTCTGCATTTTCTGCTACACGCTCATTTACTTCCGTTTGACGGCTTGTAGACTCTACTTGAACTTTATACAAACTATTCAAAGATTCCATTTGAGCGGCAGCTAATGCCATCTCTTCACTATATTTTTTAGTAGAATTCATAGCTTCAGCTGTTGGAGCCATTCCTTTAGCTGCACCTTCGAAAGATCGAATACTTTCACTTAAACTATTCATTAATTCTGAATCTATACGAGCATCTTTAAGCATCTCATCTAATTTATTAGATAATATCCCTTTTGAGTCTTGTGCTTCTTGTTTTCTTTCTTTCCCCATTCCACCAGCTAATTCCGGATATACTAATGCCCAGTCTAAATCATCATCTACGGGTTCAAAAGCAGAGATTGCAAAAATAATTGCTTCAGTAATAAGCCCTACTGCTAATAATATCCCACCATTAAGTGGTCCTAACTCCCAGTGAAGAATTTTAAATAATGCTCCCATAATTACAACAGAAGCTCCCAGGCCATATGCCATGTTAAATATTTTCTTTGATGATCTTGATTGTGCCATAATAGTTTTTTTGTTTGAAGTTAAGTTTGTTTTTGTTTTTGTTTGAAGTTTTTTATTATCGAGCGTCGCCTAAATTTTCGTTTAAAACAACATCGGTTCCCATATAATCTTGTACAGTTCTAAATCCAATGTAGCTTCTTGCAGAATCAGCATATTCATAATCTCTACTACTAACTTGTAAAAAGTAAGCTATATCTTTCCAAGAACCACCCCGAACAACTTTACGCTTATTATCGGGATCGTTAACATTAGGGTTCATATTAGAGGTAAAATCGTATGAAGAAGGTTCGTAAGATGAAGCAACCCATTCAGATACATTTCCTGCCATATTATAAAGATTATAATCATTTGGTTCATAAGACTTCGCTTCTACAGTATACAACGCTTGATCTGCTGCATAATCACCACGAAGAGGCTTAAAGTTTGCCATAAAACAACCTCTGTCGTTTTTGGTATAGGGTCCACCCCAAGGATAAGTTGCAGATTCTAAGCCACCACGTGCAGCATATTCCCATTCAGCTTCACTTGGAAGTCTAAAAGAATTAATATGTTGACGCCTTCTTGATTTTTGATATGAATTTTTATACAATGTTCTCCAAGCTGTAAAAGCTTTAGCTTGATGCCAATTTACACCTACAACAGGATAATCACCATAAGCTTGATGCCAAAAGTAATCATTATGCATAGGCTCATTATAGGAATAATTATAGTCTTTAACCCATACTGTGGTATCTGGGTAAATTAGTAACTCTTCTTTTTTAATAAATTCTTTTCTATCTGAATTACCTTTTTTTGCTGCTCTAGCTGCTGCTTCAATATCCATATAGGTATATTGAAATTTAAGTTTAATAACATCAATGGTGCGTTGCCCATTATAAGCCTCTTCCGTAGGAATATACATGGTATCCATAACTTCACTATAATATTCGTCAGGGTAATCTGAAGTTTCCCATATAATATCAGGGTTATTATTAATTTTTCTACCTGCGTAAAAATCATCTCCCATACCAAAATAGTTATCATACATATATTGGTCATAAGGTGTCATTTCTTCGTTCTCTTGATCAACAAAAGCAAACTCTCCAATCCCTTCATCTCCAGGTGTAGCACCTACCTCATCGGCAAGTATCGCAAGTTTTAATCTAACAGTAGAGTCACGAACCCAATATACAAATTGTCTGTATTCTGCATTGGTAATTTCTGTTTCATCCATATAGAATGAACGAACAGTAACTGTCTTTGTTGGCGCGTCGTTAACCGCAACAAAGTCATCGTCTGATTTACCCATAATAAAAGAACCTCCAGGAACAAGTGTCATTCCAAAAGGTTTTTCAGGGTGCCATGCCTTTCCTTTAGTTCCAACTAGTTCCCCTCTATCTCCAGAGCTACAACTAGATAAAATGGCAATAATCGCAGTGAATGCAATAAGCTTCTTCATAGGTATTTAGGTTAAATTATCGTGATTCAAGGGCGTAAACCTATTTATAAATTAATTAAAAAACAACATATTTCTTAAAAAAACCCTTAAAATCAATAAACTTCCGTTTGTTTTATTAAATTTCATTCTTTCGGCGGGCTTTCATCCACCTCTCAGGAATTTCCTGATTACATGCACCCAAATATTCGCCATAAGTGCAAGGTAATAACGTACTCCTTTTTAATTTATTATTAACATTTGAAATAAATGGTAATTCTATCCACCATCTACCTGTTTTAATGCTTTTTTTAAATAATAATACTTCATCATCAATAGGTACTTTATAAGAAGTATAGCGGGCTTCATCACTAAAATCTTCATCGGAGACCCTAAAATTAACCCCTTCAATAAAATACCAAAAAACTTGAGATATTAGCATTGCTGCGCTTTGCGCATCAGCAAAATCTTTTAACTCATATACACCAAATGACGTTACTTTATTACTTATCCCTGCATATCGTGCCACAGCACAAATCTCTCTCCCATCAAAACCATTAGGACTTTTATTGTTTTTATAACTTAATTCTGAGCTTTTTATTGCACCGATATCAAAGGAAACTATATCTGCATTTCTTAAAATTGGTTCTACTATAGTTATATCGGTTGTAACTTCTCCTAATCGATACGCATCAAAGAATAGTTTATCCATTAATAAAATCTCATCGGGAGAATTAAAAAACGATTGATAGCCTATTGTTGAATAATTAAATAAGCTATAGGGCTTTTCTACAATTATCTTACCTACAAAAGATTTATTTGAAATTGGGTTATCTGCATCTCCTATATCAAAATTACTATCGACATTAACAACATTCACCATATTACCTAAACTATCATAGGATCTATATTGTGCATATACCAAATCATGACTACCACCCAAAATAAGTGGTATGATTTTTTCTTTTAATAGACCTGACACTACTGTTCTTAAAGCAAAATAAGAATCTTGAACCGTTTCACCCTTTTCAATATCACCTAAATCTATTATGTTATGAGACCAATTTCCAGGATATAAGGAATAAAAAGTTTTTCGAATAGCATCAAAACACAACTGTTCGCCAATATAGTCTACATCATTTCGATTTTCTTTAACGCCTATAAGCGCAAACTTTACATTTGTTCGTTCAGGCAATTCACCTTTATTACGATGTACGGCAATTTGCTTCCCTAATACTCCATCTGGCAACACTTCTCTATGCGCTAAAACAGATTTAGATACTGGGATGAGAAAGTCGATCATTATTTTTTCTTAGCAGTGGTTTTTTTCTTTTTGGCAGCTTTTTTCTTAGGTGCTTTTTTAGCTATAATATCTAAAGCTTGTTCTAAAGTCATTTTATCTGCCTTAGTAGTTTTAGGAAGTTCTATCTTAATTTTTCCTTTTAATAGATTAAACCTACCCCATCTGGCTTTTTCAAGTCTAATTCCTTCGTCTGGCCATTCATTTATTAACTTATCGATTTCTTTTTGCTTCTTAGTCTCAATCAAATCAACAATATCAGCATCAGACAAATTATCAAAATCATACTTTTTGTTTACGTTAATAAACATATTATTCCATTTAATAAAGGGACCAAACCTCCCAGTTCCTTTCTGAACGGGTAAGTTTTCATATTCATAAATTGGAGCATCCGCTTTTTTCTTCTCTTCAATAAGTTCTATAGCAGTTTCCATATCTACATTTAAAGGATCCATTCCTTTAGGCAATGAGATAAACTTTTTATCAAATTTAACATAAGGACCAAATCGTCCATTATGCACTTGAACTTCTACACCATCATAAATTCCTAAATCCTTAGGCAATTTAAACAAGTCCATCACTTCTTCAAAAGTCACTTGATGTAATTGCTGATCTGGTCTTAGACTTGCAAATTTCTTTTCTTCATCATCTGGCCCTCCAATTTGAGCCATGGGTCCAAATCTTCCCAATCTCACCAAAACCACTTTCCCAGATTGAGGATCTTCCCCTAATACTCGCTCACCGCTTTCTCTCGTAGCATTTTCAGTTACGTTCTCTACTTGAGGGTGGAATTTCTTATAAAAACTTTTTATTAAATCTGTCCACTCTCTATCCCCAACAGCTATACTATCGAAATCCTGCTCTACTTTAGCAGTAAAATTATAGTCTAAAATATAATTAAAATGTTCTACTAGAAAATCACAAACAATCATTCCTATGTCTGTTGGAACTAATTTTCCTTTATCAGATCCAACCACTTCGGTTAATAAATTCTCATTAACAGAATCTTCCAAAATTAATTGAAGATACTCTCGTTCAGTACCCTCAACGGTACCTTTTTCAACATAATTACGATTAATAATGGTTGAAATAGTTGGCGCATAAGTAGAAGGCCTACCAATACCTAACTCCTCCATCTGTTTTACTAATGAAGCTTCTGTATATCGATAAGGTGGACGTGTAAAACGCTGTGTAGCGGTTATATAATTTTTTGAAAGATCATCGCCTACATTAAGTTTTGGCAACATCCCTTCTTGTTCTTCATCTTCTAGATCGGTTCCTTCTAAATAAACTTTCAGGAATCCATCAAACTTTATCATTTCTCCATTGGCAACAAACTGTTCAGACACCGCTATAGTCGAATTGATATCAATCTTTACATTGGTACGTTCCAATTGCGCATCACTCATTTGTGAGGCTATGGTACGTTTCCAAATCAAACTGTACAATCTTGCCTGATCGTAATCCCCTTCAATCGTTTGGCGCGACATATCTGTTGGCCTTATAGCCTCATGAGCCTCTTGAGCCCCTTTTGTTTTACTCTTAAAATTTTTAGGATTACTATACGCCTCACCAAAAGATTTTATAATCTCTTCTTCAGCTGCTTTTTTTGCATCATTGGATAAATTCACACTATCGGTACGCATATAGGTAATTAATCCTGCCTCGTATAACCGTTGTGCTACTGTCATCGTCTTTCCTACTGAAAAATATATTTTTCTAGAGGCTTCTTGTTGTAAGGTTGACGTTGTAAAAGGTGGTGCGGGTGTTTTTTTTGCTGGCTTTTTTACTAAATCTGAAACTTTATAATTCGCACCAACATTTTTATTTAAAAAGTCACGAGCTTCTTCTTCTGTTTTGAAATTCTTTGGAAGCTTTGCTTTAAATTTATTCCCAGTATTGGTAGTAAACTCTGCAACAACTCTAAATGAAGCTACTGGCACAAACCCTTCTATTTGTCTTTCTCTTTCTACAATTAATCGTACTGCAACAGATTGTACTCTTCCTGCAGATAATCCTCCTTTTACTTTTCTCCATAATACCGGAGAAAGCTCATACCCTACTAATCTATCCAGAACCCTTCTAGCCTGCTGCGCATCTACAAGGTCATAATTAATTTTTCTTGGATTCTCAATAGCCTTTAAAATAGCTGACTTTGTAATCTCATGAAAAACAATACGCTTTGTGTTTTCCTCTTTCAATTTTAAAGTCTCGGAAAGATGCCAAGCAATCGCTTCTCCTTCTCGATCCTCATCACTTGCTAACCAAACCATATCGGCGTTTTTAGCTAGTGATTTTAAATCTCTTACCAAGCTTTTCTTCTCTGTTGGGATGATATATTTGGGTTTAAAATCTCCATCTACATTTACTCCCAATTCTTTAGAAGGAAGATCTGCTATATGTCCAAAACTAGAGGTAACTTTAAAATCCTTCCCAAGAAATTTTTCTATTGTTTTTGCTTTTGCAGGAGACTCAACAATTACTAAATTCTTTGCCATATTCAATTTTATTAGGGGTACAAAAGTATCTATTTTTTTTAAAAAACAATTTTTAGTTTTAAAAAAATATAATTAAATCTTAAAAAATCAATTGTCATAATGCGTTGAAAATTCAGTATTAAAACTTTCAGTACCCTCATTAAAACCAATAGTTTCTTTGTAAAAATAATAGATAGGAATATAGACAAAATAAGCGGTAATAAATAATCCTATAAAACATAAAATAACACCTAATTGAGCAATCAAAGAAGAAATAATTATCAATCCAAACAATAATAACCAGAATTTATTACCAAGTTTGAAACTTAATTCTATAATATCTGAAACAGATAATTTATCATTAAATGCAAAAATAACGATGATCAATTGCAGTGGAACCATCACATAAAAAATAGGGAGATAACATAACAAAATAGCGGCTAATGAAATTCCGAAAGTTGCTAAAGACAACATAAATACTTTACTAAAATTATCCCCTTTTAAAAAAGCAAAATAACCTCCTGTTTCTTTGTGAGTGCCCATATCTTCATTTTTACAAACTTGAAAAAAATGAGCTTTAATTGCTATTGAAACTCCTTGCATCATAATTATTAGTATAAAAAGAAGTACAAAATAACCAATAATCATTAGTATTGGATAATCCATATACGGTTCAATACCACTCGAAGCCCCTCCTTGAACCGAGCTAATTATTGCTGGAACAAATGGCAAATAAACAATAAATACAAAAGGCAAAACCGCAATCATTGTTATAAGCAGATGTACTAAAGATTCTACCCATATTCTTTTAAAAAGGTCAAAACTCTTTGAAAGCAGATTTCCAAAGTCGGGTGTTCCAGCTGTTTCTATTTTCTGAAGTAACTCTTTTTTCATAACATTTTTTTAATTTGATTCCCGACAAAGTTATTAAAAATATACCTGCCATTATGTCACGCAATTCGAATTAATTGTATCTTTGCAACGTTTAAAGCAGGCGGGCATATTAATTGACACTTCAATTCGTCTAGCAAAAACAAAACTAAACCTCAATAGCGCAGAGAAAACATATGGAAAAGATAATTGACGAAAAGAAACAGGGCGAAACATTAGTTCTAGAGAGCAAGGACAACAATACTCGAAAGCTTTTTATTGAAAGTTATGGTTGTCAAATGAATTTTAGTGACAGTGAAATCGTCGCCTCTATACTTGCTAATGAAGGCTTTAACACTACACAAAATTTAGAGGAAGCGGATTTAGTTTTGGTAAACACCTGTTCTATTAGAGATAAAGCAGAGCAAACAATTCGTAAGCGGTTACAAAAATACAATGCGGTTAAAAAAATAAATCCAGGAATGAAAGTGGGCGTTTTGGGCTGTATGGCTGAACGACTTAAAGAAAAATTTCTGGAAGAAGAAAAAATAGTGGACCTTGTAGTAGGCCCAGATGCTTACAAAGACCTTCCAAACCTTATAAAGGAAGTAGAAGACGGAAGAGATGCAGTAAATGTGATTCTTTCAATAGATGAGACCTATGGTGACATTTCACCAGTAAGACTTGGCGGAAACGGAGTTACTGCCTTTGTTAGCATTACCCGTGGATGCGATAATATGTGCACCTTTTGTGTGGTTCCTTTTACAAGAGGAAGAGAACGTAGTCGAGATCCACAAAGTATTTTAGAAGAAGTTAATGATCTTGCTAAAAAAGGCTATAAAGAAATTACCTTATTAGGACAAAATGTGGACAGTTATTTATGGTATGGTGGAGGACTAAAGAAAGGGTTTAAAAAAGCATCTGACATCCAAAAAGCAACAGCGATGGATTTCTCTCAATTGCTAGATCTTGTAGCTAATGCACAACCAAAAATGCGCCTTCGATTTTCAACCTCGAATCCACAAGATATGTCTTTAGAGGTGTTGCATACCATGGCAAAACACAAAAACATTTGCGATTACATTCACTTACCTGTTCAAAGTGGAAGTACTCGAATTTTAAAAGAAATGAATCGCCAACATACCCGTGAGGAGTATATTACATTAATAGACAGCATTAGAAAAATTCTTCCTGAATGCTCTATCTCACAAGATATGATCACAGGGTTTCCTACAGAAACGGAAGAAGATCATCAAGACACCTTAAGTTTGATGGATTATGTAAAGTATGATTATGGATATATGTTCGCTTATTCTGAAAGACCTGGAACATTAGCTGCAAAAAAGCTGGTAGATGACATTCCAGAAGAAGTGAAGAAAAGGCGATTGTCCGAAATTGTAGCCTTGCAAAGAGAACATTGTTCTTTTAGAACTGAGGAATTCTTGGGGAAAACTTTTGAAGTTCTTATCGAAAAAGAATCTAAAAAAAGTGACCAACATTGGGCAGGTCGGACTTCACAAAATACGGTAGCCGTTTTCCCAAAAGAAAATTATAAGGTTGGTGATTTTGTTTTGGTTAAAATTAGCGATTGTACAAGTGCTACTTTGATAGGTGAAGGTGTTGGATATTCTGGAAATAATTAAAAAAATATGGAATCAATACAAGCTACAAAACAACGTTTCGGAATTATAGGTAATGATCCAAAGCTAAATCGTGTCATCGAAAAAGCAATTCAGGTGGCGCCAACAGATATTTCGGTGTTAGTTACTGGAGAAAGCGGTGTGGGTAAAGAAAGTATTCCTAAGATTATACATTCCTTATCTCATAGGAAACATGCGAAATACATTGCTGTAAACTGTGGTGCTATACCAGAAGGGACTATAGACAGTGAACTTTTTGGGCACGAAAAAGGAGCATTTACCGGAGCAACTTCTACCCGAAGTGGTTATTTTGAAGTTGCTGATGGAGGAACCATATTTCTAGATGAAGTTGGAGAACTCCCCTTACCAACTCAGGTGCGTTTGCTTCGTGTTTTAGAAAATGGTGAGTTTTTAAAAGTAGGCTCTTCAAAAACCCAAAAAACAGACGTTCGTATTGTTGCTGCTACAAATATTAATATGGTAGAAGCAATTAAAAAAGGGAAATTTAGGGAAGATTTATATTATCGATTAAGTACGATAGAAATTCAAATTCCTTCCCTTCGAGAAAGATCTGAAGACATTCATTTATTATTTAGAAAATTTGCTTCAGATTTTGCATTAAAATACAAGATGCCTACTATTCGGCTAGACGAACAAGCCAAAGATCTATTATTAAAATATAGATGGGGTGGTAATATTAGACAATTACGTAATATCGCCGAACAAATTTCAGTATTAGAAAAAGAACGAAGTATTACACAACAAACGCTTAGAAGTTATTTACAAGATGTGGGGAGTAATCTTCCTGCGGTTATTGAAACTAAAAAGAGCGAAAGTGATTTTAGCAACGAACGAGAACTTTTATACAAGGTATTATTCGATATGCAACGAGATCTTAACGATGTGAAAAAATTAACATTAGAGTTAATGAAATCTGGCAACAATGCTAAAGTTCAAGAAGAACATTCTTCATTAATTAATAAAATGCATTCCGATACTCAAGACAATAAAGAAACATTAACAACATTAGTCGAAGACCAGAGAGATTCTCAAGAAGAAAATAAAATAGAAGTATTAAACATCCCACAAAATATTCCAGAGACTCAAAGTAACCAATACGATTATGTAGAGGAAATTCAGGAAGAAGAAAGCCTTTCAATTCACGATAAAGAATTAGAATTGATAAAAAAATCTTTAGAAAAATACAAAGGAAAACGAAAAGACGCTGCCGATGAATTAGGGATTTCAGAAAGAACTTTATATAGAAAGATTAAACAATATAATTTGTAATTTAACCCCCTCTTTGCAGGCATCATCCTATGAAATACCTAAAGCATTTTTTAATATTCCTATTTTTTTCTATAACAATACAAGGTTGTGGTTCTTATTCCTTTACTGGAGCTGATATTGACTATACCTCCACTAAAACATTTCAAGTTAGTTATTTTCAAAACAGAGCTCCTATTGTTGAACCTGGAATAGATAGAGATTTTACCATAAAGCTACAAGACTTGCTTTTAAATCAAACTAATTTAGATTTGGTAAATAGTAGTGGCGATTTAATTTTTGAAGGCGAAATTGTAGAATATTATATTGCACCAATTACTGCTACTTCTGAAATTTCTGCAGCCCAAAACCGATTAACAGTTGGGGTAAATGTAAGATTTTATAACACTAAAGAGCAATTAAAAGATTTTGAAAAACGATTTTCTTTCTATTTTGATTACGGTGGAAGTACACAGCTTACTGGATCACAACTAGACGATGCGATAGATATTATTTTTGAACGTATCACGCAAGATATTTTTAACGCATCACTAGCAAATTGGTAGTATATTTATAAATAATTTAAAGAGGTTCCTGTTTCCGCAGGAAAGACATGAACACCAAAAACTTTACATATCTACTTGCTAATCCACAAAATATAAGTGCTGAAGGACAAAACAATCTTGCCAATATTTTAGAGAAATACCCCTACTTTCAAACTGCAAGAGCCTTACAATTAAAAGGATTAAAAAACAATAATAGTTTTTTGTATAATGACGCTCTAAAACTTACAGCCGTTTATACCACCGATAGAAATATTCTTTTTGAGTACATTACATCTGAAGTTTTTACACAAAATGAAATTTCAGAAATCATTCAACAACATGATGAATCTGTTACTGAAATAAAAGTGATATCTGAAAATGTCTCTGAACAATTAAATATCGAATTAGAAAAACAAATAAAGACAGAACTTAAAAAAGCAGAAGCAATTCTGAATCCAAAATTATTTGAAAGAAAAATTGAATCTGTTGAAAAAATAATTGAAGAAGAAACAGCTTCTCATGAAAAATTGAAGGTAGACCAACCCTTAGATTTCACTAAAGAAGATTCCCATTCATTTTCAGAATGGTTAAAGCTTACTGCTGCAACACCGATAATTAGAACTGTAAAAAAGAAAGCAACTTCAGAAAAGCAACAGAATTTTGACTTAATCGATAAGTTTATTCAGGACAAACCCAAGCTAACACCTAAAGAAAATCCCACAAAATCACCTTTGATAAAACAAGAAAACAAAAATCTAGCATCTCAGTATACACAGACTCCAGATGCACTTATGACTGAAACTTTGGCTAAGGTTTATTTACAACAAAAAAACTTTAAAAAAGCTTTGCAAGCTTATCATATTTTAATTTTGAAATATCCCGAAAAAAGTGGTTTCTTTGCAGACCAAATTCGGGCAATAAAAAAACTAGAAAGCTCTTAAGAAGTTTTCAAAAATAAAAAAGACACATGAGTACGTTTACAATATTTATAGCATTAATAATTTTCGTAGCATTTTTACTAATCATTGTTATTATGGTACAAAATCCTAAAGGTGGTGGATTATCTTCTTCTTTTGGTGGAGGTGGAAACCAACAATTAGGAGGGGTACAAAAAACGACTGACTTTTTAGATAAAAGCACTTGGACTCTAGCAACATTATTACTTGCCTTAATATTACTTTCTAATATTTCAATTATGGGAGGTGTTGGAGCTACAGATTCTAAAGCATTAGACCAAACTATCATGGAGAACGCATTACCAAGTGATACAGAAACACCAGCAGAAAACAACGGAGATACGGAATAGTGAATTCGAACACATAATATTTTTTAAAATGCCAGCTTATGACAAGCTGGCATTTTTTTTATAGCTATGTCACCTATTTTTAGATGGCATACTTTTAGCATAAAACCATTAAGAAATTAATAATTAAAAACTAAAATAGAATACTAATGGCATTAAAAATTCAACCCCTTTCAGATAGAGTTTTAGTTGTTCCTCAAGAAGCAGAGACTAAAACAGCATCAGGAATTTATATACCAGATTCAGCGAAAGAAAAACCACAACAAGGTAAAATAGTAGCAGTAGGAAAAGGAACTAAAGATCACGATATGACGGTAAAAGTTGGTGATATTGTTCTCTACGGAAAATATTCTGGTAGCGAATTAAAATTTGAAGGCAACGACTACCTTATTATGCGAGAAGAAGATATTCTAGCAATCATTTAAAAAACAAATTTCAAATCACAAATCCCAAAAACAAATTTTCAATTTAATCGATTGAATTTTGGAATTTCAAAAATTGGGATTTAAATTTTAAACTAAAATTTATTATGGCAAAAGAAATAAAATTTGATGTAGAAGCTCGCGATAGTATAAAACGAGGTGTAGATGCATTAGCTAACGCAGTAAAAGTAACCTTAGGACCAAAAGGACGTAATGTAATTATCGGCAAATCCTTTGGAGGACCACAAATAACTAAAGATGGGGTTACCGTCGCAAAAGAAATTGAATTAGAAGATGCACTTGAAAATATGGGTGCGCAAATGGTTAAAGAAGTAGCTTCAAAAACCAACGACCTTGCTGGTGATGGAACCACTACTGCTACGGTTTTAGCGCAAGCAATTGTTAAAGAAGGCCTGAAAAATGTTGCTGCAGGTGCAAACCCAATGGAATTAAAACAAGGAATTGACAAAGCTGTTTCTGCAATAGTTTCTAATTTAGACAAGCAAGCAAAGAAAGTAAGTAACTCTTCAGATATGATCAAGCAAGTTGCTTCTATTTCTGCTAATAACGACGGGTTAATTGGAGACTTAATTTCAGAAGCTTTTAGCAAAGTTGGTAAAGAAGGCGTAATTACTGTTGAAGAATCTAAAGGAACTGAAACCCATGTAGATGTTGTTGAAGGGATGCAATTTGACCGTGGTTACCTTTCTCCTTATTTTGTAACAGATAGCGAGAAAATGCAAACAGAAATGGAAAATCCAATGATCTTGTTATACGACAAGAAGGTTTCTACCATGAAGGATTTACTTCCAATTTTAGAGCCTGTTGCACAACAAGGAAAATCGTTATTGATCATCGCTGAAGATGTTGACGGAGAAGCCTTAGCTACCTTAGTAGTAAACAAATTACGCGGTTCTCTTAAAATTGCTGCAGTAAAAGCTCCAGGATTTGGTGACAGACGTAAGGCAATGTTAGAAGATATTGCAATTCTTACTGGAGGAACTGTAATTTCTGAAGAACTTGGATTTACATTAGAAAATGCTACTCTTGAAATGTTAGGAACAGCAGATACCGTGACAATCGATAAAGACAATACAACTATCGTTAAAGGTGCTGGTAATAAGAATGACATTAAAGCTAGAGTAAACCAGATAAAGTCACAAATTGAATCTACAACAAGTGACTATGACAAAGAAAAACTTCAAGAACGCTTAGCTAAATTAGCTGGTGGAGTTGCTGTACTTTATGTTGGAGCTGCTTCTGAAGTAGAAATGAAAGAAAAGAAAGATCGTGTAGACGATGCATTAAATGCAACTCGCGCAGCAGTTGAAGAAGGAATTGTTGCCGGGGGTGGTGTAGCTTTATTACGTTCAAAATCTGTATTAGACAAATTAAGCACTGATAGTTTAGATGAAATAACTGGGATTAACATTGTAGCTCGTGCCATAGAAGCTCCATTACGTATCATTGTTGAAAATGCTGGCGGTGAAGGTTCTGTAGTATGCAACAAGGTTTTAGAAGAAAAGAAAAACTTTGGTTACGATGCAAAATCTGAAAAGTATGTAGATATGTTAGAAGCTGGTATTATCGATCCTAAAAAAGTAACTCGTGTTGCTTTAGAAAATGCAGCATCTGTTGCAGGGATGATATTAACAACTGAATGTGCATTAGTAGACATTAAAGAAGATGCTCCTGCTATGCCTCCAATGGGAGGTGGCGGTATGCCCGGGATGATGTAAACACATCATCTTAATAGATATAAAAAAGACCTCTGAAATTCAGAGGTCTTTTTTTATGCTTTATTTTTTTTAAAGAAGTACTGCTAATTTTTATGGTCATCTTTAACCTCTTCATCTCTATATTTACAACAAGGATGAACCGTAGCATAAGCGGCATCGGTTGCAGCAATTTCTTTAGTATCATGACCTACAGCAGCTATATTTGCTTGTATAGTAGCTAAATCTGTTTTTCGTTCATCAAAAATTAGACTAAGCTCATGAGTTTTTACATTCCAAACTGCAGATTTAACTCCTTTAGATTTAATGGAGGCCTTTTCAATACGATCCTTGCACATCATACAAACCCCATCCACTTCAATTGTTGCTTTTGCATTTTTGTCTTGAGCATAGCTTGAAATACTCATCATCATTATAACAGCTAATAAAATTATTTTTTTCATATTATTTATTTTTTGTCGGGTCGAATGCAGTCGAGACCTAATTTATACCCCTCGACTGCACTCGAGATGACGTTTTAATTTAATTTATATCGCAATCCTAAATAATAACTTGCTCCAAAAATTGGCCCATATACAAAAGTAGTATCAAAAGTTGGCTCAAATGGATTTTCGCTATTTAAAATTGGATTCGATTGTTTTTCATTAGTTAAATTCTCACCTCCCAAATATACTTCAAATGCTCTAAAAAACACCTTTGTAACTTGAGCATTTAAAGTTGCAACCGTTGGTGAAATTTCTGGCAATTGATATTCGACTGGATTATTTTCAGTCGAAGAAAAACGTTGCTTCCCTAACCAATTAAACGTAGTATCAAATTTCCATTGTGCAAAATTATCCTTTCGTTTCGTTTCAAAAGAAAGGTTTAAGAACACCCTATGCTTTGGTGTTAAGGGCTTGTCTAGTTTACCTGTACTATAATCTGTTTTTACGTCGTAAAACTTATAAGCAGTCCTTAGGTCAAATCCTTCCATAAGATTCATATTTAATTCCGCTTGAAAACTATTTGCATAACTTTCCCCTTCCAAATTATAAAAATATACATTTCTTGAGTTTTCCCAATCCACTACAATTTGATTCACAAAATCAGTCCTATAATAATCAAAAGTAACATCTGCTTTCTTTCCAAATATTTTAAACTTTTGCGAAAATGACACTCCATAATTCCAAGCAATTTCTGGGTCTAATCCATAAACACTCCCCGAGGTATCCAATATTTGTATGGTTCTACCAGTAGCGAACATTTTTTGGTTTTCGGTAAAAATATTTGCACTTCGCTTCCCTCTTCCTGCCGATACTCTAAAAGCCGAATCTTCCCAAGGAGTATATCGCACATGCAACCTAGGCGTTAAAAAAGTTCCCAATAGATTATGGGTATCTATTCGTATTCCTGCAGTTAAATTTAAATCCCCTAAATTATCATAGGAGTATTCAAAAAATCCTCCTAAAGATCTTTCGCTTCTTTTGTAATTTGTAATATTTACCAGTTCATCATAATCATCATAGGTAGCACTAATTCCGGTTTTAAACTTATTTCTAGAATCTCCTATAATTGAATTAAAAATAGCATTGGCATACAAACTGTTATGGGTAATGTCATATACATTTAATCCAAAATAAGATTCTTGAACATGATTGCTATATGCAGCTTGAAGCCCCATACTTTGATAGGGAATCTCTGGGTTTACATAACCCAATTTTGCTGAGGCATCAAATCGTCTAGTATTTATTTCACTTCCCCAGTAATTGGTAGTAAGTTTATCCCTATTGGAATCAAAATCAATCTGGCCCGTTTGTTTTTCATCATTTAAAAACCTAAAATTAATAAAACTTACAAAACCATTTTCTGTATCGGTATATTGCCAGCGATTCATCACATTTATTTGTTTTTGTAAGGGCATATCTAAAAAAGAATCCTCATTCTTATCGAATTTTTTATCGCGAAGATTCCCGTGCAAATACAAACCAGTATCCCATTTATTTGAAATTTGTGTGTTAACATGGGTATTTAATTCTAATCGGCCATTTGCATTTGCATAGGCATTCACAAATAATCGATCATCTCTTGTTGGTTTTTGAAGTTCTGCATTAATCTGCCCAGCAATACTCTCAAAGCCATTCACTACACTCCCTGTCCCTTTGGTAATCTGAATACTTTCTACCCAAGTTCCAGGAATAAAACTTAATCCATAAGCCTGTGAAGCTCCTCTTATAGATGGTACGTTTTCTGTCGTGATTAAAATATATGGACTTGTTAATCCTAACATTTTTATTTGTCGAGTACCTGAAATTGCATCCGCGAAGTTCACATCAATCGAAGGGTTGGTTTCAAAACTTTCTGAAAGGTTACAACAAGCTGCTTTTAACAATTCATCACTACTTACATTAATGATATTACCAGAGGACAAAAAAGATCTTGCTGACGCTTTTTTTCTTGTTGAAATTACAACTTCGTCCAATTGTCCACTTGGTTTCAAAATATGTTGTACCACTTTAGGCTTCGTAATGGATATTGTATCTGTTTTAAACCCCACATAACTAATCACTAGTTTTTTGTACTTCTTTTTATAGGGTAAGGTAAATAAACCATCCATATCAGTAATGGTTCCCACTGGGGAATTTGCCCAAAAAACGTTTACACCAGACAAACCAATCTCTTCATTTTTATCGTTAGTCTCTAAAATTTGGCCTTCAATCTGTTCTTGTGAAATGGATAACAATGGGATTAATAATAGTATATATAATAGGTATTTCATTTTTATTTTTTCTTAATTATAGAAACAAATGAAGTGTTTCTTTGGTATAAAATTGATTGAATACAGGAAACAAGTAATTGTTTTCTGTATTGTTTTGGAAACTAAGGAAAAATCAAATAATAAATACTTGATAAAGAACAGAGATGTCTTTATTTAGTGGTGGTGGATCATAATCTGCATAAAACGGCAAAGATTGCTGTTCAAACTCTAACTGTTGAATTACAAAAACAGAAACGAAACTTTTAATAAAAGGCACGTTTAATAGCGCATCATAAGAGGATAAAGCAAAATTATCGTCTATATCTACATTTTCGTATTTACTTTTACAACAATGAGGATCTTCTTGTTTTTCATCATTACAAGTATTGGAATTCATTTTAACACCACAAGTAAGATGCTTTTCCCCAAGAGTAATGACAGAAAGAATTTCATGATCTCCACAAAAATGTTTAGCATAAGTAACATTTGTGCTACTTGCTAACAATAATACAGAAAGTAAAAAGGAAATGGCTTTTTGCATACGGTTCAAAACTACAAAATAAGCTACAATTACAATGCTATTATATTTAAATTAAATTTTAGGTATTATTTCTTATTTTGAAAATAAAAAGCTGGGATTAATATCAATAAAAACAAAGGCTGTATTAAAAACCTTCGCACATAAAATAAAGGCAAAAAGTTTTCGGTTTCTGAATAATAAAGAAGGTAGTAAAAGCTAGTAATAAGTATCATAAACAATATTACATATAATATTGAGGATAATTTTACAATTCCAATATCTTTAAAAAGCAACCAAAGCATCCCTAATGAAATCAAGGTATTTAACGCAAAACGCAATGCGATATTGGCAAATAACTTGATGGAGTTTAATTGTGGGATTGAGTGTGTTGAATAATCTGATTTAAAAAATGAAATTAAGGGATCGTAAAAAAGAACATCTTCAAAATGTCGAATTAACATTAACAGAAACGTTAATAACAAAAGGAGTATTATTTTCACAACTCTATTCATTTTCAGTTTCGGTTTTAGTAAGCATTCTCACCCAAATCATCCATAACAAAAACACCATACCATATATAATCGATGGAAACACTACGCCGTGTAATGTTTCAGAATATTGAGGGTATTTATATAAGGCAATGGCTAAAATGGAAATCCGCACTACGTTTACACTATAAATTAACACGATACCTGCACCTATAAACAAGATCGTTTTATTAAATTTTTCAGCAAATGAAATAATAAAAGCAATAAATAAAATAATAATACTTATGGCATTACAACCTTCAACAATTCTTGCAAGAAAATCTTGATTAACAATTAACTTCATCGAAGTTTCTGTTTTGTGAGGAATTACCTCTGCCTGATAACCAAACTCTGAAATTAAAGCACTACTCTGTTTTGCCACAAGATTGGTAATAAAATCTGGATAATAAATACCACCTATTGAAGAAGATAAATAAAATGAATAAACCACACTTAAAACTAAGTAAGTCCCAAGAAATAAAACGACAAATCGGATTACAGATTTATATTTTTTAAATAGTGCTTTCAAATAGTAAGATTTACAACAAAAATATAGAATTAGTAATTGGCATATTTCATTACAATAAAATACTTTTACAAAAAATATATTT
>MAAC01009430.1_pt1 | contig 27469 bp, 18 predicted proteins | sample 1115981 | NCBI WGS metagenome assembly MAAC01 (sample SAMN04961126, study PRJNA320927) | seawater metagenome | isolation source: sample BD02T64 sea water enriched with oil for 64 days | place: USA:Gulf of Mexico | collected 2013-07-27
TATTAACTTGGTATTTAGTACTGACTGTGGCCAACATTGTGAGTAAGTCTTCCTCCACTTGCTCCCACCCAAGGGGAAGTAAAGGGGCCATATCATCCATGTTAGCAACGGAAGTTGATCTTGCAATAGCATTATCTGTCGCAAACGAGTTAGGCCTTGCTGGTACTCCCTGTGCTAGACGTTGAGGAATATCACTCTTTTGACGATTATCTATGTAACCCAAGCCTTTTTTATCAAAATCAAACATATGCAACTGCGGTGAGATAATAATGAACGGCAATTTTCTTTTTTGGATCCAAGCCTCGTAGAGAGGCCCATGACTTAAAACATAATCCAGTTCATCTTTACCATTACCACGCTCACCATTGCCATGTAAAAATAACATCACCGGCCATGTTTTGTCCGCCTGAGATTGATAGCCTTCTGGTAGATAAACAAAATAGTCACGCGATTGATTATCAACCGCGCTTAAGTAACTGATGCGAATCAGTTGCTCTTTTGAGGCTATTTTCTCTATCATTGAGCACCCCATGAATATCAAACTGAAAATTGCTAAGAGTAGTAATCTTTTCACCGATTTACCTTCTTCAATTTGACTTATTCCAATCTAATTAATATTAATTAGTGTAATTAAACGATTTTCTCAGTTTAATATTGTCTGAAGATGTAGCTAATTGCACTTCAAATTCTCCAGATTCCGCTAACCAATCGTTGGTATTGATATCCCAAAAAGATAAGTCACGTTCAGTTAACTCAATACTGACTGATTTTGATTCACCTGGTTGCAAAAATACCTTATCAAAACCTTTTAATTCTTTAGTTGGGCGATCGACACTGGCAACCTTATCGTGCAAGTATAACTGCACTACTTCAGCACCAGCCACTGCACCGGTATTTTTTACTTGCGCGGTAACCGTTAACTTATCTCCAGAACTAATTGAGACATTCGATAGTTTAATATCACTGACCTCAAAATTGGTATAAGACAAACCATGACCAAAAGCGAAGGTTGGTTTTATCTGTTGTTGTTCAAACCAACGATAACCGATGAAAACCCCTTCACTGTACAGCGACTCTGTTTCGTTGTAGTCATTTAAGGCTATAGGGGCAGTATCTGTTAATTTTTCAGGTAAAGTGATCGGCATTTTACCACTTGGGTTTACCTCACCAAATAAAACATCAGAAAAAGCATGACCTGCTTCCATACCGCCGTACCAACCCCAAACTATTGCATTCGCTTGATCAGCCCACGGCATTTCTACCGCTGAACCTGCTACTAAAAACACGATGGTTTTTTCATTAACGTTAAGTAATTTACTAATAATTTCATCTTGGCTATTCGGTAACTTCATATCTGGACGGTCAATTGATTCCCGGTCATCACCATGGCTTAAACCACCAAAATAAATTACAGCATCTGCCGCTTTCGCTGCCGCTAAATATTCAGCTTCGTCACTAAATAAGTTCCCTGGTGCATCCCAACCCAAAGTAAAGGTGGTATTGCCATCATAAGTAATTTCAAAGGCATAATCTTGCTCGGCCTTTAAATCAATATCATGACTTAATAGCGTGCTATCTTCACTGGTAAAACTAACAACCTCATCACCATCAATTTTTAAAGTGAAATCACCTACGGCTGAAACATTTAGCTTATGAACACCACTTTTAAGTGGTTTAATTGTCGCTTTCATTGTGATGTGATCAGTATTATCACTATTTAATGATTTAAATTTTGAATCAACAATCCATGACTCACTCAACAGTTCTTTGCGGGCCTGATCTTTATAGTATGAAATATTCCAAGCCGGTGTACCTGTCCAATGACGGCTAGCAACATAATCACTGGCAATAGGCGCAAGAACACTACTACGAGCTCGCATAACTTGAATATTAACTTCTTCACCCAGTTGTTCTTTTAATCCTGCTAGAGGAGTTATTTCGTAAAGAGATTTAACTTCTGAAGAGCCTCCGCCTGTGCCATGTTTTTTATTAGCATTTGGCCCGAGTACTAATATGTTTTTGATGTTTTTCTGCTCAAGAGGTAAAACATTTTTTACACCAACTACGTTATTTTTTAGCAGTACGATACCTTCAGCTGCAATTTTTCTTGCCGCTAATTGGTGCTCTTCGGTATTTCTTTTACCCGGTAAACGATTATTGTCATACATGCCGATGGCATATTGCACACGCAAAATCCGGCGCACTTTATCGTCTAATACTGAGACTGGAATATTGCCAGCTTGAATTTCTTTTAATAGGGGTTGAGCAAGGAAATAATCGTCATAAGTAGCTACGTCGGTACCCATTTCAAGATCTAGACCATACATGGCTGCATCATGAGTATTAATATCAACATTCCAATCAGTTAGTAACACCCCTTGATAGCCCCATTCTCCTTTTAGAATGTCCATCACCAGATGTTTGCTCTGGTTAGCGTTAGTACCATAATATTCATTGTATGAGCCCATCATGCCCAATACATTTGCATCTTTCACTGCCGCTTCAAAGGCAGGTAAATAGACTTCACGTAAGGTACGTTCATCAGGTTTAGCGTTAACACCTGTACGGTTTAGTTCTTGGGTATTTAATGCGTAATGTTTAATCGTTGCCGCAACATCATTTTTTTGAATGGCTTTAATTTGTGGTACAACTAATTTTGCTGCCAAAATAGGGTCTTCACCCATGTATTCAAAATTTCGACCATAGAGTGGCAAGCGAGCAAGGTTGACGCCAGGTCCTAGAATAAAGTCTTTTTTACGATCGCGAGCTTCTGCTCCTAAAACTTCGCCATGCAGAATTGCCATTTCAGGATCCCAACTGGCGGCAACCGATGTTAAGTGTGGTAAATAAGTTGAATGATCGTCTGTCCATCCTGCCGATGCCCAATCATGACGATTGATCTGATGACGAACTCCGTGAGGACCATCAGAAAGCCACATTTCTGGAATACCTACTCGCTCAATGGCATTTATGTGAAACTTACCGCTGGCATGCACCAGTGATACTTTTTCTTCCAACGATAATTTGTCGAGCATAGCTTCAACATTCTGTTCCACACTTTCTGAACGTGGCTGTTGTGAAGGTGACTGTTGCAAAGGTGGATTTTTTGTTGTTTTGTTCGTGGTTTCGGTTTTATTTTCTGAACAAGCAAAAAGCCCTAAAGATACCAGCAAGAAAAAACTAGACTTGAGTAAAACAAACATGGTGCAACCTTAATTAAATGATGTGGATGAAAGCGCTTACATATAACTAAGTTCACCATACTTAAGATAGGCATAAGTCGCAAGTTTATTTAGGTCTGGTTAACCTTTTATATTTTGCTTCTCGGGAATGAATTTTTGCAAACATTTAGCAAGATCTGCAGCTTGATATGGCTTAGTCACGACATAATTCATACCAGCCTTTTTGCAAACTTCTCTATCTTCTCTTGTGGCATTAGCTGTCAAGGCAACTATTGGCAGCGCAACCTTATTTTGTGCTAATTCTATTTCTCGGATAATTTTTGTTGCTTCATAACCATCCATAATAGGCATATGGCAGTCCATAAAGATTAAGTCATATGGTTTGTTTTTCACTGCGTCTACAGCTTCTTGACCGTTATCGGCGATATCAACATCCAGCCCTATACCAGAGAGTAGTTTCTTTGCGATAACTTGATTGACCCTAATATCTTCAACTAAGAGTACTGAAGCGGTATAGTTTATTTCTTTTTCAACGAATTGCTTTACATCGTCAATACTGTGTTGAGTGATAATTGCTTGCCCTTGCTGATGTTTTAATACAACAGATAAAATGGCATGCAATGTTTCATAACGAGCAAGTTTAGTTAAATAGCCATTAACCCCCGCTTTTTCATATAACTTAGCATCGCCTTTTTGTGCTGCAGATGAAAATACAACTAATTTCAATTGATTAAATTGTTCATTATCACGAAGGCTTTGGGTTAATGCCATGGTGCCACTATTCTCCAGTGAACCATCAACAATCATGATGCGATATGTCGCCTTGCTTTCCTCTGCTTGTTGTAATGTTTGCAAAGCTTCTTTTGGCTCTGAAACAAGCGTTACCTGTGCTCCCATATGCTCTAACATACGTTTAAATATTCGACGATTTTCAATATGACTGTCTAGCACTAAAATGGGAATTCCTGATAAATTTACCGGTAACTGTGCTATTGGTGTTTGAGCTTCTGCTAAAGGAATATTTGCCCAAAATGTACTGCCTTCTTTATAGTCTGAATTTATGCCAATTTCACCATTCATCAAGGTAATTAATTTCTTGGTTATCGAAAGTCCTAATCCTGTGCCACCATATTTACGTGTGGTGGTATTATCTGCCTGAGAGAATTCATTAAACAAATGTTTAATTGCCTGTTCTTTGATACCAATACCGGTATCTTGTACCTCAATCATTAATTGCTTATTACCACTATCATCATCCTGATAACAAACCCCTAAACGAATAAAACCCTGGCGGGTAAATTTCTTGGCATTGCCAATTAAGTTAATAAGGATTTGCCTAATTCGAGCTGGATCTCCCATAAAAAATCGAGGGCAAGTAGGCGGGTAATCCAAAATATATTCAATGTTATTTTCAGAGGCATTACTGGCGACAACTTCCAAACACTCTTGGCAAACGCGTTCTAAACAAAAGGAAATATTTTCAAGTTCAACGGCTTCAAAGTCTAATTTTGAAAAATCCAAGATGTCGTTAATAATCGCTAATAAGTTGTTTCCTGAACGTGTTATTGCTCCAAGGTAATCTTTTTGCTCATTGGTTAAAGGGGTATCTTTTAATAATTGAGCCATACCAATAACACCATTCATCGGTGTTCTAATTTCATGACTCATGGTGGCAATAAATTGCGATTTAGCCACAGTAGCCGACTCGGCCTCAGCTTTAGCTTCAATAAGCTTTTTCTCTTGCTCTTTTCTGGTGGTTATATCAGTTTTTATTGACATGAAACCGCTGAACCTACCTTTTTCTGAAGATGATTTAACAGGGATAATGGTAATATCAACCCAATAATCACTGCCATCTTTAGCTTTATTTCGTACTTCGTCATGCCAAACCTCTCCTTTTAAAACATGTCGATACATGTTTTTCCAATAGGCATTGGGTTGGTTATGGGAGTTGAAAATTTCGTGATTTTCACCAATCACTTCTTCTTTTGTATAACCTGATATTTGACAAAACTTACCGTTCACATAAGTGATGGTGCCTTTAAGATCAGCTATGGTGACAATAGAATGCTGATCTATGGCAAACTTTAAGGTGAGTAGTTCTTTTTTCTGTTTCTCATTTATTTCCAGTGAAGCTTTAAAATCATCAACAACAGTCCATAGGCTTTTAATATATTTATCATGATGTTGTTCAATCTTTATAGCAGTATCGCCTTTTGATAAATTTAACAACGCATCATAAACCTGTGATAATGCTGTCGATATATTGCCCGAAAAATAAAAAGCGACCCAAACCATTAATAACAATAAAACAGAGGTGATTTCATTTATATATACATTGTCTGCTAATGAACCTTCTACTTCATTGGCGCTTTGGCTTACTTTTACTAAATGATATTCTGACAGCTGCAGAAATAGATCATTTAATGTTTTCAACTTATTATTCGCTAATACTAGCTCATCTAGGGCTTGAGAAGGATCTACCGATGCCATCTCAATCGCTGAAATATTTTCATGCCGGTAGGCGGAAAATGCCGTCTTTATTTCTTCAAAAAGATTACTACTCTCATCAACCGTATTATTACCGTTTTCCATTGAAATCAACAAACTTTGTTCTAATTGGTAGAGTCGATTGAGTATATCTTTTCCTTGCTCATATATTTGCTCTTCATCTAAATGTTCAGATTCAAGCAATAAGGCGATAATGTCAGTATTATTGATGGCAAGCTGTGCCGTTGAATGGTTAATTTCGCTTATTTGAATGAGGTTACTTTCATTTAATTCTTGAAACAATTTTGTATGGGCATTAATAATTTCATTGCTACTGAAATACAAAATGATAGTCAGTAAAATACCAATGAAGGGCGCTATAAGAAAACGCGATCGAAGTGATAGAGATGAACCAAGCATTTAGTTGACTGACTGCTCCAAAGGCGATTGATGACTCTGCCATTGTTCTGGCTTAATCATACCCATGTAAATAATTTTATCGTCCGACTTTTTAAAAATCACCGCAACACCTTCAGGTTTTGGCCAAATCCCTAAGCCATCTTTAAGGTTGGCGGTATGACCAACAAAAACCGTATTTTGCTGGTTAACTTTTGTTGACATCATCGCGTCATGTAAATATTTACCCAATTTTGCGGATTCTTCTTCAACCTTACCTAAAGAAAAGGCTAAATTTTCATCAACAGTAAAATGGCCAAACACAGCTTGAGCGGTATCTTTTGTTCGACAGTAAGGACTAGAAGTCACTTCGCCAATAGGAATATTTAATGATTTTATCATCAGGCCCATTTCTTTCACTTGGGTTTTTCCTGCGGCTGATAAATTTCTCTGTGTTTCACAACGGCCAAAATCAACCATTTTTTTATTACGGTCGGCATTTTTACGATCTGTCATGCCATGGCGCATATAAATAATATGGCCTCCAGATTGAAGTGTTTTTATTAGCGCCTGAGTTGACAGTACTTCTGAAACTAACGTGTCGGCATAAGCAACGGGAAAACAAAAAATAAACAAAGAAGATACAAGTATTCGCTTTAATAAATATTTCACTGAGTAGTCCTGAAACCAAATTTATTACTGAATCTACAATAACCTAATAAATAGTCATTGCCAATCAAGTTACCTAGCCCAAAATGTTTGTTCACGGGTAGTTAATATCAAATTCTTTTCCTATTTCTATACATAGTTCGATGGCTCGGGTATATTTATCTTAATATACTTGTATAGAGTGTTTTATAGTGAAAGCGACTTCATTTGATATTGCCTACCAAGCTGGCGTATCTCAATCTACGGTTTCTCGGGCATTAAGAAATAGCCCTTTGGTAAACGAGGTTACCCGTCAAAAGATTCAAGCGATAGCCAAAGAACTCAACTACAAAGTTGATAAAAATGCCAGTAATCTTAGATCGCAACAAAGTGATACCATTGCTCTGTTATTATTTGAAGATCCCAGCCAAGATGACTCATCGATAAATCCCTTTTTTCTTTCCATGCTCGGCAGTATCACTCGTGCTTGTGCAAATAAAGGCTTTGATCTGTTGGTTTCCTTTCAGCAACTTAGCAGTGACTGGCATGCTGATTTTGAAGACAGTAATAAAGCAGATGGCCTCATACTTTTAGGTTATGGTGACTATCTCGATTATGAAGAAAAACTTGTGCAATTAAGCGAACAAAATACCCATTTTGTTCGCTGGGGTGCAGAAGTTAAGAACTTGCCCGTAGTCTCTATTGGTTGTGATAACTTTCAAGGAGGCATGCAAATAACCGAGCATGTTATTAAGCAAAATAAAAAACATTTCGCCTTTTTAGGGCAGGCTTCTAAACATGCACCAGAGTTTTATGATCGATATAAAGGCCATTGTCAGGCCCTTAAAAACCACCAATTAGTGATCAATAAAAATTTGCAGTTTGATGCTTTTTTTACCGAAGAATCTGGTTACGAGGCTGCTTGTAAATTAATTGCCTGCGGTGAAAAATTTGATGCTATTTTCTGTGCTAGTGACCTTATTGCCATTGGAGCCATGAGAGCACTACAAGAAAATAATATTTCCATTCCTGAGCAAATTGCCGTGGTAGGCTTTGATGACATTGCCAATGCAAGTTTCACCTTCCCACCTTTGACCACAGTAAAACAAAATACCCAACTCGCCGGCGAGTTACTAGTTAGCACCTTACTTGACTTAATTCATGGCAAAGAAGCACATACCACATTAATGGCAACAGAGTTAGTCGTGCGTAATTCGTGTGGGTGTAAATAGCCGTTTTTTATATAGGTAATTATTTAACTATTTTAATCCAATCACCCATATTTATTTTTTTCCTAGGGTACAAACCATTGATTAAACGCAGATGTTGTTCGGTATAAACACCTAATTTTATGTGTTTCGCCAAGCCTTCAACGGTGGTTTTATCGTTGGCCTTAACGTAATGAATAGTTCTTGATTTACGTTTTTTAGGTTGAATACGTTCAGGCCGGAAACTTCGAATGCTTTTTAAAAATAGTTTATCGTAATCTATTCCTTTTTGAGCCTGTATAACGGTGCCAGCAAGTAAATAGGCTCGACTGCCCTGAAATATTACCGCGACTCTTTTTCCTGTTTCATCTCCTTCCTTATGGGAAATTGCAGTATGTCCTACCAGACCAAATTGCCTAAAGTCTTCTGAACGTGTTAATTTTTGATCCGGTAATACACTGCGTAAATAATTACTTGGCGACTGTTGCGGCTTAACTCTGGCAACCATTAGTGATATTTCTGCCGTGTTGTCTTTAGGTTTAGCGATAATTGCTTGCCTCATATTCTCAACTTGCCACTCTTCAGGATAAAGTAACGAAAAACCTAGTTTTTTATGAAGATATCTGCCTTTTTCTAATGGACGTTCTTTTACCTGTGCATCGTAATTAATGCCAAAGACTAAACCCTCGGTATGTTTACGGAATTGCTCTTTATTGGTTAATTTCATTTGGTTTTCGGGTAAGGTACCGGCTTTTGCGATAACTTCTTTTAATCTTATATCGTTACGTGGATGGGTAGAAAATACACCGTGGTAACTTTTAATTTTCTTGCCCTCTGTTTTTGCCCGATAACGAGAAAATTTTTCATGATCTTTGAGTACACCTATGGTTTCAACCATGGCATGAGGATCGTAACCACTTTTCACTAGATATTCAGCACCAAAGCCATCGGCTTCTAATTCCATTTCTCTGCCATAACCTTTCACTGCTGCAGTTCCCCACATATTTGCGACATCTCCAACAATGCCACTGCCAGTAGTTAGCACACTGGTAATGGTTAAGGCACCTGCGCCTTTTTTTGCCGTGTCTTGACGAACTACATGGCGAGCGGTTACATGAGCAACTTCATGCGCCAGCACTGCCGCAAGTTGAGCTTCAGAGTCTAAATAGGCCAATAAACCTCGGTTAATGTAAATATAGCCTCCCGGTAAGGCAAACGCATTAATATCTGGAGCATCAATCACGGTAAAAAAATACTTTATATTAGAACGGTGACTGTTTTTAGCCACTTTTTGGCCGATGTCGTTTACATACTTTGCTAACGCTTCATCTTGGTAGATTGGCATCGATTTGAGGATTTTTTCATGTAATTCTCTACCTTTTTCAATTTCTGCACTTTCCGACATCATCACTAAATCAGGTCTACCTGTCGCTGGATTAATAGAGCAGGCGTTAATAAAAAGTAAAGGCACTAGCAATGTACCGATGATTAACCGATTATTTTTAGTCATATTTACCTCTAATTTATTAATTTATCAGATGTTTTAAAAAACGTTTTTAACTGCAAGGCCATGGCTTCACAAGCATCGGTTTGCACAGTTGCTATCAGTGGAATGGGCACAACTATAGCAGGGACGTATGACGTTCCTTCTGCAACACTACTGACTTTGCCAATTTGATATTTTGTTTGGTAGTCCCAAATAGACGCTTCGTATTGGGCTTGGCTATCCCAGGTACCAAAGCCAAAACAACTAATACCTACTGCGCTTATACCACAGCTAATACTGCCACTGCTGCGTGTTTTTTCGGTATTGCCATCAATCCAAATAATGTAATGAACGTTATAATCATCAAAAATTTGTTTTACTTTGTCGTAACGTAATAATCGATGTAAGTCTTTAATATGACTAGGGGCAGTACGTGCCTCAAACCATGGGTATAATCTGTCGACAAACTCAGTTTCAGGAATAACGTTGATGCCTTCATCCCCCTTAGCTAAATTTTTCCCGACACAAGAAATTAGCTCTGGCTCTGTTTCGTAATCACTTCCCGTTCGTCTGCCGATAACAACCACTGATTCCCCTTGAAGTAGTTCACTTTCTGTGACTCTAACTTGATCAATAGTTACCGTGGTGCAGGCGTTAATACTTAATAAGACTAACAACAGTAAGTATTGCTTAATGGCTAATACATCTTTCATGAATAACTCCTGCGAAACAATAAATTAGTATGTCGGTTAGTTTGTTGGTAATACAGCTGCGACAAGTGTGTTTTTTGGGTTGTTTTTATTGAAAGCGGTTATTTGTTCGCGCTGTTTTAGCCAGTGTTTAATCTCAGGAAGATGATTAAAACGCAACACAATTCCCGCGCCGACGTCTCGTAAGGCGACAATCATTGCTTCATTTAGGGCTTTCTCTTTGCTTTTAAACATAGCAGTAGGGGTTTTTCCGTAAGCCGTTTGTATCCAATCGGCGATGATATTTCCTTGAGCGTCAAATACTTTTAAATGGTATTTGATCCACACTTCAAACATGTTTATTTTCGTTTCTACCGGCATATTGTATTGGAGCTCTTCAATCTTAGGTTTAAAAAACATATCGATTGAACTGTCATTGCTTGCTGTAACCTCGTCGGTATAGATCACTTGTTCAAACATCCCCGATAATACCGTACTAAATAATTTAACTTGAGCCACTCCCACAGAAATTTCTTTTTCTTCTCGCTCTTCATCCTTTTCAATATATTTATAGTTAGCAAAGTCAGGGGAATACACCACGGCAACGGTTAATGGTAATGGGTCAACTACCGGCACGGGAAAATGACCATTAACAACAACTTTAGTGGTACAGCCAAGCAACATAAAACATATAAGCATTAGACTATTAATCGATAGTTTTTTAATGATTGCATTGCATATTTTCATTAGATAATTTCTCGTTTGTTAGTTACGGGTCTAAATTATTTAATCCGACAAATGTTCCACCATTACGAAAGGTAAGTTCTCGCATTAAAGTGGCAAAGCGGATACCTGTTTTTTGTAGGTGTTTAGGGCGCATAAATTGCACAGGAAAACCAATCGCATGAATGCGTACCATACGTTCTTTGTTCTTGTTGATTTTGTTGATTACAGATACGGTTTTTAAAACTTGCTTAATGGAACGACCAGAAAACTCATCCCCCATAACATATAGACTAATTTTTTTGTCTTGGCTAAAAAAAGAACGAATTGCTTTTTGTACTCCCTCAACAGGACTACTGTTACTAAACGGATGCCATGACCTTAATCGTTTTATTATTGCGGCTCTACGCGCGGCAGTATCGGGTATCCATTTCCGTTGATAGCTAGTAAACATGTATTTTCCCATATCATTCATAATTTGAATGCCTTTCACTTTTGGGTATATATCAAGTGTGGCAATAATTTCCTCAAGTAATTTTGGCCAACCGTAATTAAACATACTCCCTGAAGTATCTATAATAAAAATGAGATATTCGCTATCAACCGGAATACCACCAATCAAACTATTGCTGCTTTTATAACTTTTACCTAACAAGCGCTCCATTTCCACGGTAAGTGATTGTAAGGCAATGGCTAATTCTCCCTTTTCTTTTTGGCTCACTGAAGCAGCTTTAGCTATTTGTGCGTACTGAGCTTCAATTTGAGCATGACGAGTACGTAAAATGGCAATACGTTTTTTTTCAACGTCGATTTGTTCATGTTTAGCATTGAGGTGACGATTGAATAAGGTTGTTTCACCTCGAATGGTAAACAATTGTTCTTGCAAGTTTTTTATCTGGCCATCTAACTGAACGGTTGATTCTTCTAAAACAATTGGCTGCATCGTTTTGGTGATCATAAGTAACAAAACAATGGCACCAAAGCCGCAGCAAATAATGTCTAAAAATGCGATAGAAAAGTCTTCTGAGTTTCTAGATTTACGTTTCATCAAACTCTCCTATGGCCAATCTAACGAAGGGCTAATAAATGAGCCTGAGGTATGTAAGGCTAATTTCCAAAATGCCGACGCCGCCATAGGATCACCTTCCATCGGCCACAACATAACATTAACAGGAATTCCTACCGGTAAAGTATTGGCTGCTTGTATAAATAATTCTTCACGTTCCTCTCCTGAAACAGTATTACTTGTTGGATCGCTAAGTCCTTGAGTAGGAAGGCCATCGGTAATCAGTAGAATATTGTCGGGTAATGGCTGTAGTTGACTCACTTCAAGGAAAGCTTTTTCTAGGCTGGTACCACCATTAGGCACAACATTGCGTAAATTTTTAATGCTTAAATTTAGTTGCTCTTCATCAGCAACCGACAGCCATTGCCGATGAGTGTCATTAATACTCGCGCGAACATCAGTATTAAATAAATACAGTTGAAATTGGCTTTCAATAGGAAATTTTGCTACCAACCATTCTACGGTTCGTATCGCTCGTTGCCATTTCTTTGCCGCTTTTTGGGTTTCGTCGGACATGTTTCTACGTCTAAGAATATTAACGATGCTGCTGTCTAACATGCTCGCTGAAACATCAAGTAATATTAGGATACGAGCACCTCCTAATTTTAAACCTGTTAAATATTGGCGATCACTTTCACCAGCGAATCGCCTAGCACTATTGCCCGTAGACTGTTGTTCTTCTAACTTTTGTTTTTCTGATAATAATGATTGTATTTGCTCTTTTATTTTAGTGATTTGTTGATCGTCGCCTTCTTCATCTAAGCTGACAATCATGTTATCAATAGCTTCGATATCGTCGTTAATCCGCCTTGCTAAGCCACTTGTTTCGACTAACTCTTGATCGAGTAACGACAGGGTATTATTAATTTTAACTAGGTGTAATTCACCGTCTTGAATTTCTTGTTCGAGTAAAGTCACTTCCGCTTGAAGTTTGTTATCTTCAATTTCTATTTGCGTGGTAATGTCATGTTTAATAATTAAAAAAATGAGGATGACTGCACCTAAGCCGCACGACATAATATCGAGAAACGATAAACTGAATGTAGTGAATTTACGTTTAATTGCCATATACTTAGCTTTCCTTTTTCAGGTAATTTATTGCATAGTTAACTTTAATAATTAAACATCCATTATGCTGGTTCATTACCTTCTGCACTTAAGTGATTAAGTAGATTATTATCACAATAGTCTTGGGTTCTTTGTACTAATCGTTCTTGCATGAGTTGTAATTGATGAGAAAAGAACATGATGAATATGCTGATCACTAAGGCAATAAAAGTGGAATTAAACGCGACCCCCAAACTATTAGTGATACCGACAATATCACCTTCAACTGCTTTATGAGCTTGCCCCAGAGCATCACCGATACCTCGTACCGTGCCAATAAACCCAATAGAAGGTATTGCCCAAGATATGTAACGCACCATAGCTAGTTCACTGTCTAATCGATCTGATTCAGAGTCACAAATATTTTTTATTGCCGCGGCTACAGCGGAAACGCTACCCGTAGCAGCAAAGCGTTTTAGGGAAATAAGTAACGTTCTTGGCGCTAACATTTGTTGTTTATCTGCGGGCAAAGCTTGTAATGGCTGACACAAGTTTTGTGCGTCTTCAGGTAAGATACTTGCTCCAGCTTGTACACTAAGCATAGCTTGATCAAACATACTTTTTTCTTGGAAAGTACTATAGGCTTTATATGCCATGATCATTAACGCCCACAACATCAAAATTAAACATGTTTCTTGTTCATAGTCTTTTAAAACTAAATAAATTGAACGTTTTTCTGTCACTAAACTGCCCGCTATTTGCTGAGCTTGCTGCATTTGCAGTAACACTTCTGCTTCTGGGCGGATAACAGTTACAAACAAAGCGTGCACGATAATAATGGCTAAGAGTAACGAAAAAAGTTGATAGAAAAATTCAGTACCGTTATTGTTTTTCATAGCTAATCCTTAGATATCAACGGGAAAAGAAACAACCAAATCTTCTGATATTTCTTCAGAAGGAATAAAGTCAGCGGTTTGTTCTTGTTTGTTCTTAACCGTTTTTTCAGGTGGCAGATCCTCAGTTAAGACAGGAGACTTAGTTGTTGAGGCATTTGTCGCTGGTAATGCTTTTACTGACTTGGCCTGCTGATTGTTTATCTTTTGCTCGACATTACCTTCGGGTACTTCCTGTACCTGAACAGCAACAATAGAAAAAGATATCAATAAAAAATAACTACCGATTAACTCTGTTTTCATTTATTTGCCTCCAATTAATTTTATTTTACGTAACGTGCAATACGAAACCCGACATCATTACGTTTATCGTTACCGTAATCTCGATACGATAAACGCAGCGTAGTTTGACTACCATGTGCCCAACTAGAACCACGAATAACATGGTAATCACCTGATAAGGGGCCACTAGGATCTTGCTCTATAGCTAACGAGAGGCCGGTATTGATTTGGTAAAAATCGTGTTGCCACTCAGCAACATTGCCAGCAAGATCAAAGAGTCCTTTGTTGTTTTTAACAAATGACCCGACCGGCGCACTGGCAGCATATTTATCGTTATATTGTGGAATGATTGTGCCTAAAATTGCGGCGCCTGAAATATCAGCAAAATTCCCAGAATTTTGGCTTGGAGGAAGGTTTTGCCCCCATGAATATTTGAGCATTTCCTCAGGGCTGTATCTACTTGCCCAAACCCATTCTGCCTCAGTAGGCAAACGATAACCTTCTTGTTGAAGATCAAAACCTACGAGCTTGTTATTTTCAATGTGATAAACGGGCACTAAGTTTTCTTTTTCAGACAACCAATTGCAAAATAAAGCGGCTTGAATCCAAGGAATATTAACCACTGGTTGGTTACTGCCATTCAAACTATTTCCTTTTACGTTGCCAGAAGAGTGTGTCCTTAAAAATTGTTTAAACTCTTTGTTAGTTATTTCCATAAAACCTAAATAAAAAGGTTTCGCTAAATGAATACTTCGTTTTACTTCATTTGCTCGTCGTCCTTGCTCTCGACGAGAAGCCCCAGTTTCGAAGGAATCATTAATTTTGAATAATTTAAGCTTACTACCTGTCGCTGTAGTGATGACGGTTTTGATATTTTCCCACTTTGCCTGTTCTATAGTTTTTAACTTTACGGTAAAGACTTGTTCAGCATTCGGTGTAGGTAAAATAGAGGTCTGATAGTCGACATAACCTTCTTTTTCAATGCGTATATGCTGTTGTTTACTGGGTAAAGTTAAGGATTTATCTGCTCGTCCCATTAATCGCCCTTCCACATATAACAAGGCATCGCTTGGTGTCACTTTAAAATTGACCTGGGCAATGATAGGTTCAAGGGTGAATTGTGTGTTTTTACTTTGACCAGACTCAACAAGTAAATGATGCGTTTGAGATTGATAGCCATCTTTAAAAAGTAGCAATTGTTGTTTCTTATCTGGTGCTACAGCAACCGATAAAGGAGTGGTACCTAAATACTGCTCCCCATAAGTAACACTGACACCAGTAGGTTGAGAAGTGATATCTAGTTGACCGGTTAATTTAAACAATGGCACTTTAGCTAGTATTTGATCTTGCTCTGCTATTACAGAAACTTTTCGACTAGTTGATTGATACCCTTGTTTTTTAAAGAGTATTGACTGGTCGCCTTCAAGTAAATTAACACTGGTTGGGGTTAATCCTAAAAGCGTATCTTTATGGTAAATTTCCACACTAGGTGGATTGCTGGTTATTTCAATGCTTGCCCACGCGGGTTTTAATGAAACAGCTAATTGTTGGCGCTGACGTTTACCTAGAATGTTAATAGTTTTCTTAAGTTCGAAATAATCTTTAGCATTGAAAGATACTTCATGTTCGCCTGCCGAAATTTCTTTGATTAAGCCATTTTTTACAGTTACCAATTCACCGTCAATTTTGACGACCAAATCATTGGTGACATTAACAAGGATTTGTAACTCCCCGGGTAAAGGGGTAAAAGAAAATTTTTGTTGTTGATTTTGCTCATCGCTGACATGAAACGTCTGAGACAAAGGATAATAGCCAGTTAATTTGGCAATGATTTGATAGTTACCTGGACGCATTAATAAATGGTCATCCAGTTTAAGGTGCACATTACCTTCTATTTCAATATTTTTCACCGCAGGTACGGTGGCTATAACCACAGACTTTGAAGAAAATAAAAACCAAAGTATCAATGCAGAGCTCAATAAAACAATGCCAACAAGGTAACGGGATAACTTGGGTTGTCTATTGACTATCTTGTTATCAACAGCAGACGAAATACTTGTTTTATCGCTAGTCGTTGGGTTGTCATTTATGCTTGATTCACTCATCCATTACTCACTTTTTCAATGCAAGAAATCTCTATGGTATGTTGAGAGCTATTTGGCATGATGGTTACTTGATGACGTACGTCTCTGTATCCTTCACGAGAACCTAAAAAGGTATACTCTCCCGGTTTAAGCTGTAACTCTTTATTGGTGAAATTCCCCAGCTCACCAACACGGTGTAAGGTAATTTTAGTTTGATTATCCGAGGTGATATATAGCGCAATCGGAATGGTAAGCTGTTGTAATATTGACGATATATTCGCTATTTGTTGATTTAGTCTAGGCTCAGGCTGTTTAATCTGCTTTGCATCTTTGAGTGTATTAATTGCTTGAACGTATACCCCTCTATTGGTTAATCGTTGAGGCTGATTAATAATATTCTTCAACTCAGTATCAAGCTTTTGACGCGATTGGCTGCGGATAAGGCCAATACGAGCAGACATTAAGGTTTTATCTAGTGCCAATATTTGTTGATATAAAGCAACAGCTTCAGACCATTTTTCATCACCTTCATCTGTTATTGCTTGCTGTGTTTGTAAGGTAATTATGGCTTGTTTTTGCTTGTTTTTAGTTTCTGTAATGGCTTTTTGAGGATCTATTATTTTAGGTTTTACTTTTTGCGCCCTGTTAAATGCTTGTAACGCTTGAGGATATTTTTGTTTGTTTAAAAACATATATCCTTGCGACATCGCACTTGAGTAATTTCGTTCAACAATGGCATCATTAACCAAAATAAGTTGTTGTTTCACTAGCTCAGAGCGTTCATCTACTTTTTCAGCTTGTAAAAAGCTATTTTTAGCGGCATCAAGCTTTTGTTCAGCAATTAAAACCGTACCTTCATCAACAAGTTTAATAACATCCTGCAGTACTTCTCCACGTTGTAAAGCAATATGTGCTTGTTCATCATCTGGTTTTATATTTAAGGCCACGGTTAACTTACTAATCGCTTGTTGTTGATTACTTTCCGTTAATGCAATTATCCCAGCTTGATAATATTGCTGAAAAGTATTTTCCGATCGCGCTTCAATTGATGCCAATTGTTTTAAAGTTAATTGATAGCTTTTAAGGGCTTGATCAAACTCTTGTAAGCGGTAATGCACGTCTCCTGACTCAGCAATAGATATAGCTTCTAAAAAGTCTTCTTTAGCCCATGTCTTAACTTTTTTATCTTCAAGTAATTTCTGTTTATTCATCACTTTAGACAAAATATCTTGTGCCGATTTCCTGTTTTTAGCCAGTTGAGCTTCTTGCCAAGGGGAGACATCTATTGGTTTTTTCAGAGCTTCTTTGACGAAATCTTCAGTATTGACTTGTTGAGGCAGACCAACATTTTTCGGCAAGGTAAAGACCACGACGTATAACACCGAAAGTAAAATTAATAGAGCAAGAACAACAAGGTATCGTGTTGAAAACCAAGTACTAAAAGTTTCAAGAACAGGTTTTCGTTCTGGCGATAAATTTAACGATACCTCGTTAGAGACAAAATTATTGTTATCATTTTCTGGTTCACTAGACATACGCATCTTCCATTTATTCAATCAAAGTTATTATTTTTTTATTAGTAACACTTACCTTAGTGATGCCAATTAATGAATAGAATTGTCAGTGTCTACTCGGTAAATCTCTTGTAAAATCTTGCGCCACTGCTGATATTGGTTATCAACTGTGCCACTGAGAGTTACCGTACGGTCTTCTAATTCAATCACTTGAGACTCAATACTCGCCTCGAGTGAATCTCCTAATTCTTGTAATGCCTCTACGTGGATCAACGCTTCCTCCGAACGCTCCATACCATCTTTTAAAACGTAGCCACCTGCCGTCATCCCAACTATGCTTGCCGCACGTACCGAGGCCGAAGAATTACCAGCACCTAAAATGCCAGCAATAATGGCGGCAGCACCGATAATTTTTTGATTGCGAGCTTGGTATTGCATTTTTCGCATCGCTACAACTTCTTTGAAGCTTTCATGACGCCATTCTTTATACGGTGCTTTCATTTCTTTAACATAGCTGCCGTAATACTCTTGCAGTGTATCGATAAATAAATAATCACGTTCACGTATTCTTTTTATTCGTACCATCAAGGGTTCGTTTTCAGCAGGTAAGCGATTAATAACAACACGCCCATTGTCATCACTCGCAAGGTATTGAGAAAACTTTTGCTGAGAAAATGATTGGGCGAATTTTAATTCAGATACTAAACGAATATGTTGTAACTCTTTAGAGCTCAACTTTTGTCGATAATTATTGAGATCATTAGTAATTAAGTTATAGATATTTTGGAAAGGCTCATAACGTAGTTGCGTTTTTTTGTTATAAGCATAGTGGCTTGCTTTTTCATGATACGACTTAGTAAACCAATGGCGGCCAGAAGAGTCCGATACTGTAATATCTATATCAAGCATTTCACCATCAGAGTGCTTAATGGAACCTTTTACTGTCACATCTACTGATTGATGGCCTACGGGAATGACTCTTACAGCTCCCCATGCAGAGCTTGATTGCACGGTTTCCATCAAAATATAGGGAAAATAACTCGCTTCAGCGATTCTAATTTCAGGAAAAACCAGCATGTCGTCATCTTGGTCGGCTAACTGTTCTAGTCCTGGATCAAATATTGTAATGCCAACATCAAGTAATTCGTTTTCTGGAATGTTTTCCGTTACCTGGTAGACGGGGGTAACCTCAGTTGTTTTTAATTCAGTACTACTACAACCACTGTTAACTAGCACAATGCCTATAATGCTACAGCGTAAAATTAGTTTTATTGTTGTTATCGCCATCATATTAATTTCCTTGCGATTGATTTTTATATTTTCGGTACTCTTGCCATAATTTTTCACGTAATGTCGGATCTGATTCTTTTACGGCAGCTTCTCTAATTTGTCTCGCCACCACATCGTCATCATTCCCGCTTGGAATATCTGCCGGTGGTGCATAAACATTGGCTTGTTGTTGACCTTCTCCTTTTCTACCTCCTGAATTGATAGGGGGCATACTACCGTTACCCGAGCTACTTTCACCGCCCATTTGTTGTTCCGCTTTTTCAGCAGAACTCATTTCACCGTTTAATACATCGTCGTATAAACTGGCAAAGTCGCCAGTTTGTTCGGCTTCTTGTTCACTGCCTTTTTCATTTGCTTTATTTTGAATGTACTCTCGTTCACTTAAAATCATTCCGTCGTAATTTTGCATTCCTTGATTTAACTCACTGTCTAAACTCGCAATGCGCTCACCACGTGTCATGGCACCTTCTTCATTGCTTTGCCCATCAGCTGCTTCACTTTCATCTCCCACTTTCCCACTTGATGTGGATGATGAAGAACTATCCCCAGATTCTAGGCTTTGCTGACCCTGTTCACTCTGCTGGCCTTGTTCACTCTGTTGACCTTGCTCACTCTGTTGGCTTTGTTGGCTTTGTTGGCTACTGGCCATCTCAGCATCTTCACTTGTATTAGATTGGCTAGAATTACTACTTTCCTCTTCAGAAAAATCGATATCTTCACTTGGGTTTTCACTTGTTTCACCAGACATTTCTTCTGTTGATGTTTCTTCTGTGACTTCCATATTTGCTGTTTGAGTTGATGATTGAGCAGTTGATTGACTTGCGTCTGATGGCTCACCTTGCTGCTCTGATTTATTTTTAGCCTGTTGAGGATCAGCACTTGGAAATGAACTGCTTGTTTGACTCTGACTACGGCTAGGAGGTTTAGGTAGACTACTTCTCGAAGTTGGCGAAGGACGAGAAGGTGAACTAGCTGCCTGGCTTGGTGGCTTGGGTCGTGTTCTGCTAGCAGAAGGCGAGCTTGCGCTAGACGGGTTACTTGCACTCGGAGGAGTACTTGCGCTAGGGGGTTGCTGGCTTGGTGGTGGCGGTGGAGTTTCTTGGGTAGTTTTACAGCCAGTAACCACTACTGCGATTAACGCTAAATGAACTAATGAATATGATATTTTCATAGATACCTTCTTATCTGGTCAAAACATATAGAGGCAACTTTTTTGTCTCTACCGGAGCACCGTTTATAAGTTTTGGTCTAAATTTAGTATTTCGCAAGTATCTAGAAATCTTAATTCTTTTAGTCACATTGTCCTTATTAGCTTCATCGGTCACTTCAATGTTTCTCGCGTCACCATTTCGAGTAACATCGATTGAAACGCGAGTGTAATTTGCACGATCTTCGACTCGAATATCATCAAGATGACTACTGGTAATTCTATCGAGGTAAGGTAAATTGGGTAACGAGATAGGTTGCGTAAACAGCGACTCTATTTCAGGGGTGAAATTCGTTTGTTTCAGTGCATATTGGTAAGTATTTCGATATTGCTCAATAGCACTATGCTTCTTATTATAAACAAGATACCAATCCGCTAATTTCAATCGATTTTGAATAAGTATTGCATCAGTAGTATCTGTTTGCTTTTTCAATATTTCATATTCTCGTTCTATGAGAAATTTTCCCGTTTTGTAACTTGTTCGTTGCATTCCAGGTATAAAACTTGAACTTGAGTCATAAGCTATAGAACGTGAATTTTTGGGTGAGACAGGGTTAGTTAATAAATGCTGTGTAACCATTAAACCGTTAAAGGCTTGAACCAATTGAATATCGGTATCTCCAAACTGTAAGGCAATTAAGTTTGCAGCCCGAAAATAAGCGGTTTGAGAGTTAACAAGATCTTCAATGGGTTTATCTGAAAAGTTTGATAAAAATGACTTTAAGTACCATTTAGCAAGTGTTAATTCAAAATCAAGTTTTTCAAAATCATGATCTCCGTAGTTACGACGATAAATTTGATAAAGATAATGATAGTTCTTTTTAACTAATAACCATTGTTTACTTTTCTTTAAGTTACTAATTAGTTGAAAAACAATAGGAATTTGTGAGCTTGAATAAAGCCCTTCATTGATTTTATTGACGTGTATTGAGCGCTTTAAAACTTCCACAGCTTTATAATATTTTTCATTTTCTTCATAGATATTCGCAAGACCAATTAATTGTTGAGAAATAGGTGCGGCATACGCCCCTTGAGCAGATTCCAACTCTTCAATGGCATCTTCATATTTTTCAAGATTTTCCTTAAAGGAGGTCTGTTTTTCTTGATAAGTAATTTGAGCATCATTATCTATGAGCACATCGGAGTTAACAGAGCTTGAATCCGCCCGTGAATAGTTAGGCGTATAAAATATAAACGATAACAAAACAACTTGAAAAATATAGCTTCTCATATATCCCCCTCATAAGGGTATTACACCATACACACGCTCATTACAGCGCCATTTACTTATTGCCTTAAATGACAATACAGCTTGGGTATTATTGAGATTCTATATTTCCGATATATCGTTTTTATTATATTGAATTCTTTATGATTTTTAGTATCGTTAGCGAAAATAAAAAGCAAATCATATCTATTGATTTAGCACTGCCGTTATATCACCACCCTTAACTATAAAGTATAGATTGCAATGTGATTATGTAAAGAATCAACTGAAGAAATTTTAAACAATGATGGTTAGTGGACTTTTAACATTGAACTATTCGCTGAAGTAATCAAGCCTTGATGACATTTATTCAGTAAATGAAATTTTATTTTAGCTTTACCCTAATTTGCTAGGCAGTGATTGAATATAATGAATTAAAAAGGCTACTCTTGACAATGAGCAGCCATAGTTAGGTTAAATAGTGAGTTTTATACAGACAAAACCAATTAAATATTAACTTTGGGCAACGGCATTACCTTTATTAGTTACAGCATCACAGGTACTGTCTTTAATAAAATAAACTGAAGCCGCACCTAAAATCATCGATAGTCCCGCTAACATGATGATATAAATGGCTTGATTCTCAAAGACCGACGTTAATATCCAACCAGCGAAGATACCTGAAACAATTTGAGGTGCTGCTATGGTGAAATTAAATATTCCCATATAAACCCCTGTTTGCTTGACCGGCAATGAACCCGCTAATATTGCGTAAGGCATGGCTAAAATAGCAGCCCAAGCAATACCTATCCCTATCATAGGAAGAAATAGAGATACTGCCCCTTGTGGTACTTCAATTTCAGTAATACCCAAGTTAACCATGGTCAATTCAGGGTTTTGTAGCATAAAAATACTCAAGTAGCCTAAGCCACCAGCCAGTAAAGACAATGAATAGGTTAACTTACGGCCAAACTTATTGGCTATTTTAGAAAGAAAAATCGAAAAGATAGCAGCAAACAATGAGTAGGCCGCAAAAACGATACCGACCCAATCTGCTGCGGTACTCTTAGCATTAACTATATGCTCAGGAATATTTTCTACTGTAGCTAAATAAGTAGGATCAAACCATTTAGCATCTACTCCCCAGATATGTTGCGCAAGCGCTGGGTTGGTGTAAACCCACATAATAAATAAGGCAAACCAAGAGAAAAATTGCACAACAGCAAGTTGTTGCATGGTTTTAGGCATAGTTTTTACTAAGGCAAAAAAGTCTTTTAACTTAGTAAATATCGGCAGATCTACAGCTGTTTTATCAATTAACGGCTGGCCATTTTCACCTGGCGCGTATTCTTTAGTTCTAAGCACAGTCCATAATACCGAGCCTAGCATCACCGATGCACCAATATAAAAGGCCCAGATCACTGAAGGAGCGACTTCTCCCGTACTTGCGGTATTTTCTAATCCTATAACATTGGTCAGTACAAACGGTAGTATTGAGCCACATACCGCACCGATATTAATTAAAAAAGACTGTATCGAATAACCAACATTATGTTGTTCGGCTGGCACCATATCGGAAACTAAAGCCCGAAAGGGTTGAAAGGCCATATTAAATGAAGCGTCCATAAAGGCTAACATCATCGCACCAAAGAATAATGGCGTAATAAAAGCCGCTAATGAAGATGAGTTTGGCATTAACAACATACCAATTGCAGCCAACAAACCACCCACTAATATATAAGGGTTTCGTCTACCCACTCGGTTCCAAGTGCGGTCAGATGCAGAGCCTACCAGCGGTTGTATTAATAACCCCATAATAGGTGCCACTAGCCAAAAGAGTGACAGCGAATGTAAATCAGCTCCTAGATCAGATAATATTCTACTGGCATTAGCATTTTGTAATGCAAAGCCAAATTGCACACCTAAAAAGCCGAAACTAACGTTCCAAATCTGCCAAAAACTTAACTTCGGCTTAGTGCCGGAGGTATCCTGTATATCACTATTACTCATAGATTCGAACTCTTCAGGTGGTGAAAATTATTCATCGGTATTAATACCAAGTGGATCAATATACTCAGTAAGCACTGCAACAGCTATCAATTACATACGTATTCACAAAGTTTAAGGGCTTAATATTTGAGCCGTTAAACTCTTTTAATGAACTGTTATCGTTAACGGTTGATGTTGCCAAGCAAAGTTAATTGATAAAGTTTGTGCTTCTTTATCCCAATATGCGTTGTCACTTTCTGACGTTTGGCTATTAACTTGGTCGCTAATGTTTAATGGTTTTCCTGCCACTTTAATGCCTGTTGGGGCTTGTTGCCAATGATGAACCACTAAGGTTATTGCTCTTTCGGCTGGCATTTGTTGATAACCTTGAGTTTCTCTTTCTAAGGTAATACTAAGACTTGGCTGCTCAGCGATAACCGTTTGCTTTGCCTTAAAGTGTAGAAGTTCAAATTGACCATCTTTAATGCTTTGAAAGGTCTTGCCATCATCTTCAAACATCATGCCTTGTGAAGAAGTTACTGAGCTATCGCTATAATAATGAAGGTTAAGTTTTTGGCTAGAATACTGCTGAGTAGATTGAATATCCTCTATCATCGGAATAAACGAACCAGCCCGCACTAATACCGGAATGGTTTCTAAACTCACTGGATAGTGGATCTTCTGCTCGCCTTGATATTTTTTGTCCGTCCAAAAGTCAAACCAAACACCAGCAGGCAGTGATACCGGCACACTTTTCACATCAGCATCAGTGACTGGTGTAACTAAAAAAGCATCGCCCCAGAAATAACTTTCTTTATTATTGATCAAGCTTAAATCGCTAGGGTCTTCAAAAAACATCGGCCGCATTAACGGCATGCCCGTGGTGCTGTTTTGATAAGCTAAACTGTAATTATAAGGCAGCAGTTTATACCTAAGTTTGATAAATTTTCTTAAGATATCTTTGGTTTTTTTATCATGAAATATAGGCTCAGGGGCAATATTATCTTGGCCGTGGGGTCGATATACTGGCTGGAATACGCCATATTGCAGCCAGCGAGTATACATTTGGGCATCAAATATTTCGCCGCCGGCAAAGCCACCTAAATCAGAATGGGTATAAGCCATTCCTAATAACCCCATCTGCAAGCTTAATTCCACTTGTGGTTTTAATCCGTCCCAAGAACGACTGACATCACCCGTCCAAGGCAACATGCCGTAACGCTGAGAGCCAGCAAATCCAGAGCGCATCATAATAAAAGGACGTTGCTCAGGATTCAAAGATAATTGTTTGTTAAAAAGCATTTTTGCCCATTGATGACCATAAACATTATGAATTTCATCGGCATTCACTTTACGGCCATCTGCCAAAGTATGAAGGGTATCTTGCGGATGTACTTCAGGCTCACCTAAATCACCCCACCAGCCTTTTACACCTTGTTGATACAGAGATTGGTAGGTTTGATTGAACCAATCTTGTCCTTGGGGATTAAAAACATCGACTAAACCGGTATTGCCAAAATAAAAATCAAAGGTTTTAACATCACTTTCATTAGCCATTGCCAAGGCATTATTGGCAACAGCATCTGACCATTTTTTTGATCCTGTTAAAATAAAGGGTTCAGTAATAACAATGGTATTAACCCCTTTTTTTTGCAGATCACTGATCATTTTTGTGGGCGTTGGAAACGCGGTTTTATCCCAAGCTAAATTACCCATATGGCCTTTAATGTCTTTACCAAACCAATAAAGATCAAGAATCAACGCATCTAAAGGGAAGCCTTCGGCGATAAATTTATCAACCGTCGCTCGAACTTCTTGTTCACTACGATAACCAAAACGTGAGGCATAGTTTCCTAATGCCCAGCGAGGAGGTAACGGCTGTTTACCGGTCACTTTGACATAGTTATGGATCAAATCAGGATAACTGTCACCACTAAAAACAACATAGGCACTACGACCACCCACGGCATCAAACTGCATAATGTTCGACTCAGTTTTACCTAAGTCGATATTGCCTTTGGCGGAATTATCAAAGAGTAAAATATATTTATTACTCGACATCACGGCGGGTAAACCAAAGTACATTTGGTTTGATGAAGTGGAGTATCCATAATGCGCTTTATTATAAAGCGGCATTTTATGACCTCTTCGGTCCATGCCTAATACTCGTTCACCGCCACCTAACAGCTTTTCTTTCTCATTTAAGCGAAACCTAAAACCTATTTGGCTTTCTGTAGGTTTATCTTTAGAGTTACTCTCAAAGTAGCCATTCTCTTCCGCTAAAAGCAAGCGGCCGCCTTTATAATACGCGATACTAAAAGGCGATTTATTGATCACAGCAGTTAATTTATGGGTAGAAAATTCAAGTTGTTGTGATTTTTCCAGAACATTAAATGATTGAGGCTGTGACGTTTCAGCAATGGCAAAAGAAGGCAATTGTTGTTTAGCTTGATGATGATAGAAGACTTCAATGGCTTCTTCACCATAAGCCGTTAAACTCACTTGACCACTTTCGGTGGTTACAACCAGTTTATTCGCTAATACCTGATGCGAAACATAATCCGCGTATGAAACTTGCGGCCATAAAATCAAGGCAAGCCAAGTAATGCTAACTATTTTACTTTTGAATCTTATTAATACAGTTAGGGACAAGTGTTATTACCTCAAAAAATACCGATTATCGCAAGATATTGAAGATTCGATAGTAACGCTAATTTAGTTCATCAATCCTTTGAATACGTATGCATTTAGTTGCCTGTTATAAAACTTAGTCATAGCATGAAGATCTAAATAATAGTGGATAAAAAAATGAAGCCTTGTATTCCCTTTACTAAAAAGTCGACTTTACTACTGCTAGCTATGGCGTTATTGGGCTGTGCAGCAACCGCACCAGCAACATCGACATCAGCTTCCTCGTCAGCAACTTCTTCAAGTGATAACCAGCATCAAAGCATTTATGGTACCGATAACGATTATGCCTCCCAAGCGGTGTATTTTTTATTAACCGATAGGTTTGTTGATGGTGATCCCAGCAATAATCATATCAATCAAGGCGGTGAATTTTCTTCTTTTGATCGACCTTTACTTGGTAAAGATGGCCAACAGGCGAATGTCGGCTACTTAGGCGGTGATTTTCAAGGTGTCTTAAATAATGGCCAATACATTAAAGATATGGGTTTCACTTCAGTATGGTTAACACCCATTTATGATAATCCCGACCAAGCCTTTAATGGCGGTGAAGAAATCAAATATGGCGAAATGTTTAAAGATGGTGGTAAAACCGGTTATCACGGTTATTGGGGGGTAAACTTTTTTAAAGCCGATGAACATTTAATTTCTAGCGATCTTAGCTTCCAAAAATTTACTAGCCTGTTAGAAAATGAATACCAACTTGATTTTGTCTTAGATATTGTCGCTAATCATGGTTCGCCATCTTATACCTTAAAAAGCGAGCAAGCTAAATTTGGTGAGCTTTACGATCAAAATAATAATTTAGTTGCCGATCATCAAAATTTGCATCCGAAAAAATTATCTGATGAGCCTTTACATCAATTCTTTAATAAAAAACCTGATATCGCGCAGCTATCAGACTTTGATGAAAATAATCCTGCTGTATTGCAATATTTTACCGATGCCTATTTACAGTGGTTAGCGCAAGGAGCTGACGCGATACGTATCGATACCATTAAGCACATGCCCCATCATTTTTGGAAAAAACTCACCGATAACTTAAGAGAAGTTCATCCAGAATTATTCATTTTTGCCGAGAGTTACTCTTATGAAGCCGATTTTATTGCCCAGCATACCCGACCTAAAAACGGCGGTGTTAGTGTTTTAGATTTTCCAGGACAAAAAGCCATTACCTCGGTGTTTGAAAATCCTGAAAGTGATTATCAAGACCTTTTACCTTACTTGCACCTAACCGATGGCACCTACCAAAATCCTTATGAATTAATGACCTTTTACGATAATCATGACATGGCTCGCATGAATGCCAGTGATCAAGGTTTTATTGATGCCAATAACTGGTTATTCACTGCCCGCGGTATCCCGGTTATATATTATGGC
>MAAC01015421.1_pt1 | contig 27444 bp, 24 predicted proteins | sample 1115981 | NCBI WGS metagenome assembly MAAC01 (sample SAMN04961126, study PRJNA320927) | seawater metagenome | isolation source: sample BD02T64 sea water enriched with oil for 64 days | place: USA:Gulf of Mexico | collected 2013-07-27
AAAGAAGTAGTAGGTATTTTATTCAACGAACTTGGTGCTCGTTACCAAGAACGTCCAGGTGGTTATACTCGCATTTTAAAATGTGGTTTCCGTACTGGTGATAAAGCGCCTATGGCATACATTGAATTAGTAGACCGCCCAGTAGTAGAAGATGCTCCTGAAGTAGTTGAAGAGTCAGCTGAAGCTTAAACGAAAGTTTATACTTTAATTAAAAAACCGAGCCTTGGCTCGGTTTTTTATTACCTAAAATTTGGCTAATATATTGATGATATAGATAGTGATTATGCCGTTTTCAAAGTTAATCTTGTCGCTTTCTTCCTTGACCTAAACGTAAATTCACCGTATAAAATATCTATTATACTTTAGTTGAATCTTTGAGCCTTTATGTCGACACGAAATCCTATTATAGCCGTTACTGGCTCATCAGGAGCTGGAACATCTACAACGACTGCTGCATTCGAGCATATCTTTAGAACACTCGGTATTTCCTCAGTCAATGTCGAAGGGGATAGTTTTCATCGTTTTTCCCGACAAGAAATGGATATGGAAAAGCGTAAAGCAAAAGAGGCACGCACTAACATCAGTTACTTTGGTGATCTCGCTAATGATTTTACCGCCCTTGAAAAATTGTTCCATGATTATAGTGAAACTGGTAAAGGCCAAATTAGGCGCTATTTGCATACGTTTGATGAAGCCGTTCCTTACAATCAAATGCCAGGTACTTTTACCCCGTGGGAAGAATTTGGGGAAGGTACGGATTTGTTATATTATGAAGGGCTCCATGGCGGTGTAGTAACCAAGGACAATGACGTTGCCAAACATGTTGATTTGCTCATTGGCATGGTACCGATTGTTAATTTGGAATGGATCCAGAAGATCATTCGCGATACTAATAAGCGTGGTCACTCTCGAGAGGCTGTGACAGCCAGCATAGTACGCAGTATGGAGGATTATATATCTTTTATTACACCACAATTTTCTCGCACTCATATTAACTTTCAGCGGGTGCCTACTGTCGATACCTCAAATCCATTTAGCGCTAAGGCAATTCCTAGCTTAGACGAAAGTTTTGTTGTCATTCGTTTTCGTGAAGTCAAAAATGTAGATTTTCAGTATTACCTGCGAATGATTGATGGCTCATTTATGTCACGAATTAATACCCTTGTAGTTCCAGGGGGAAAGATGGGACTCGCGATGGAGCTCATTTTGACACCTTTAATTCGTGATTTGATGGATCGTAAAAATCAAGCAAATAAACAGTTAGATTGGATGAGTGATTTATAAAGCGTAAGTACTGATAAAAAGCGCGTTTAGTGCTGAGTTAGGACAAGTAATGCAGCATGCTCATTTAATGGGGAGGAAAGTTACTCAGGTGCTGTGCCCTTGCTGTGATATATTCATAACAACAAATTTTGTAGAGAACCTGTGCTGAGCATGCAATATATCCGCTAGCTTGTTATGGTTCATTTTGACTTTCAGTAAATATTACAAATACACTTTTACATGATTACGACCAGCGGCTTTAGCTTCATAGAGCGCTTTGTCGGCTTTTAATAATAACTCTGATAAGTCTTTTTCTTCTTGATATCTTACGACGCCAGCACTGACTGTTTGTGTCAAGTTACTTGACACTGTTGACCATTCATACTGCTCAATAGTAGTTAACAGCCTATTTGCGATCGTTAAGGCTACTTCAATTTCGGTATCAGGCAGTAAAATTATAAATTCTTCCCCCCCAACGCGACCTAGGATATCTCCGTTGCGGATGACCTTAGTTGCAATGTCAGCAAGGCAGATTAAAACTTGATCGCCGATATAATGCCCTAATTCATCATTAACTAATTTAAAATAATCAGCATCAAAGAAGATTAATGAAAATGGTTTTTTGCTTTTCTTACAGAGGGTAAGGCACCTTTCAGCCTGAACGTAAGTTTCCCGTCTGTTAGCTACTTGGGTTAATTCATCAGTAAATGCGAGCTTTCTATATTGCTGTTTATGATACATCTGCTTATAAGCAAATATAGACACCAATATTAAAATGATACCGACTAAGCTAATTATGATAATTTGCATTGTCTTATTACGTTGTAACATATGTAACTGTATTTCTTTATCATTAGCGTGCTGTAGCAGTAGGTCATTTTCATGTTTAATTCTATCGGTATCAAAGCGTGTGCGTAATTCAGCATTGAGTTTGGTAAGTACTCTTTCGTCTTGTGCTAAATGAACTTTGAGATAGTCAGCTAAACTTTGGTAGGCGTTTTGCCAATCCTTATCTGCCTGATAAATGTTACTCCTAAGCTCTAGTACTTTACTTAGGCCACGTTGATTTTTATCAATGATAAAGGCCTTCTCAGCGTTTTGTAACGCAGCTAAGCTAGCGGGGTAATTGTTAAGTTTAAATTGTGTGTTTGCTAAATATAATTGTAAAAAACTATAAGGAGCATTGTACTCAGGTGTAATGATACTTTCTGCTTGTTGTAATAAAGTTAGTGCCTTGCTGTATTGGCCTAATGATATTAGATTATTAGCTATATTTATCGACATATCAGCTGAAATTACTGGCTGCTTATCATGTAGAAACTCTTGGCTCATCCGATAACGGGTATTGGCTTCTTCTAAGTCGTTTAATTGCTCTAAAGAAGAGGCTATTTGAATGTTTATGTCATTAGCTTCAAATATTTTGCCTTCTTTTATATAAATATCTTCTAATTGCAATTGATATTTTAAGGCGCTTTTTGCATCACCAAATCGTCGGTAGCTAGTTGCGAGCTCGCCTAAGTTTATATTGGCCCAATAGCTCAATTTTAGAGACTCGTAGTGACTTTGTGCGGTCAGTAAATCTTCAAGGGATGCAGAGTAATTACCTTGATATGAGTGCAAAGTGCCCCGTTGACTGTATCCGTGGGCAATCAATAATGGTGCCTCTATGATGTATGCTTGGTTAATCGCGTTTGTTAAATCTTGCAATGTAGTATCAACTTGACCTAGTAATCGTTGATAAGTTGTTTTGCATAATGTTAAATCAATTGTGATTTTTGAAGGGGCGGGTGAATTAAAAATATCAAGTTGTTCATTTGCGAACGATATCGCTTGTTTTATTTGAACATTTGTTTCGACTTTCTGATTCCAACATTTGGCACGAATATATTCTTTTTGCCGTAGCAGATCATCGGGCGAGATAGTTTTTTTTAGTTCTTGTAATAAGCTACTGGCCTGTTGCGGGGATGATGGTTTGCTTGTTTTAAATAATGTAATAATGGCATCAGCACGTTTGTTTTCAGCAGCGTCAACGGATAAACATATAAATATACTGCTAATGTAACTTGCAAAAATGAATGAAGTAAGAAGAAACTGCCTAATGAACAAAAAATACTCCTATTCCATCATAATTAACGCATTATACCATCAACGAAACTAAACAGTTTGCTCTACTTAGAAAGATTTTTGCAGTGTAGAGTGTTGTAACTGTGAGTCATTTTTGGTGACATAACCTGACGATATCAAGAAAAATAGATCTTTGAAAGTACTGCAAAGTTTCTTAGCAGTAATGACGACAACTTTGTCTGGGATGTGAACTATTTACTGTCAAAAAGTTCGCTTAATTCTCTAGTTAGTAGCCCTTTTATTTGTTCTTTATCTTGCGCTAAGATTTGCTGCTGACAGAGGCTAGAATCTAAATCAAATATGTGTTGCTTCAAATTGATCGACTGCCTTACAAGCTTACAATGAAATAAATTGTGAGTTGTCATTACACTATCTCTAACACGATACTCATTACGTGTACCTTTAGCTAAGTGCTGGCTAATTGAACTGATTTTATGATCACTAAAGTGTTTTTTACCACGATGATCGCGAGTCATGCCTCGGACACGATAGTCTATATCGATAACATCAGCGGAGAAGGCCTCTATGACATAATCGAGAACTTTTAAAGGAGAAATAATACCACAGGTCGATAGCTCAATATCGGCTCTGAAAATGGCAACACCCTTCTTTGCAGTTTCTTCTGGATAGGTATGAATGCATAAATGGCTTTTATCTAAATGAGCCACTAACGACTCAGGCTTTGCTTCTTCTGAGATCATTAGCGTCACACTCGCCCCTTGAGGAGTGTAATCCTGGCTTGCAATGTTCAATACATTACCACCAATAGCGTGACAAATCTTAGTAAGCAATTCTTCGAGCAGCTCACTGTTATAGGTTTGATTGATGTAGGTATTATAACTATCAATGGATTGATTAAAGGGCAAATAATGCACCCTATATAACGAAAAGCTTAAACTTTTCGTTAAATTATTAAAACCATACAAGGGGATTTTATTATCTGTTTCCATAAGGCAATATGATTATGGAGCAATAATTTTGAAATCGTGAGTAATGTTAACTTTAGCGTTCAACATTAAAGCAACTGAGCAATATTTATCTGCAGATAAGTTAACTGCTCGTTCAACATGTTTAGCTGCTACATCAGTTCCAGTGATAACAAAACGAAGGTGAATTGTTTCAAAAAGAGCAGGCACACTATCAACACGCGTACCGGAAAGTTCAACATGACAGCCGGTTATATTTTGACGCGCTTTTTGCAAAATACTAACTACATCTACCGAAGAGCAGCCACCAAGTGAAATGAGTACACCTTCCATAGGGCTTGGGGCTAAATTACCACTGTTTGCATCTAACACCATGGTGTGACCACTTTCTGAGGTACCCATGAATAACTCTTCGCCTAACCATTTTACTTGTGCTTTCATTATCGACTCTTTTTGCCATGAATAGATAAGGGATTCTATCGAAGATGAAGCACCTTCACCAGTTGTTATATGTAATAGAGTTTTTATAACGTGCAGATGGCTAATTAATAGTGAACAATAGTAATGATAATGAACTGAAGTTAGCTTATGCTTTGTGGATAACAGTATCAAAGAGATTTTTGATTAAACCTGCAAATTCAGTTATGAAAGCTCGTTGCTCAGCATTAACCGGGTTATTAATGACACCAGATAAGATTTCTTCAAGATCATATACTATTGCATCTACTTCTCGGATTATGGCATTACGTTGATTAAACGTCAGGCTTTGATTTTGACTGCAAACAGTAATAATTTGATCACATAATTCAATTTCAATGGCTGACATTACGGTTTCAGTGACTTGAGTGGGGGCTATAGAGTTTTCAAATAAACTGAGATGCTCGGTAAGATACTCAATGATCTGAATATAGCCGTCAGTGTCTGTAACCATAATATCTTAATTTACCTATATAGAAGAGTAGTACTTTTGTTTGAGTATAGCAGGAAGTATTGTGTTTTTAATGAGTGATAATGAATACGATAGGTATTATAGCCCATTATCACTTTAAAAGATTATAATAAAGGGCTGTAAACCATTTGGGCGTTTATTTGAGTGTTGTAGGCACAACCATCAAAACAGCACGTTGACCGTTACCGACATTCGCATTAGGGAAGACGATACTCTCACCTGGTAAGCTAGTACGGTATTCTTGATCGCTATCAGTCGACAGCAGAGTGCCGACAGGGTAATCAGTAAAATTACTGGCATTATCTGCAACAAAAAGTTCGAATTTATCACTTATTTTAGTGATATCACCTAATGCTTCAAATAAATTAAAATCATTATTTTCAAAACTTTTTAGAACTATTTCTTCACCGCTAACTAATGCGCTTAAATTGTCCGTCATGGCTTGAAAATTAGCCATGTCGTTTTCACCAAAAGGTCTTACTTTACCTAATTCAATGGTAAACGCGTGTGCACAGAAATTGGCACTACTGAAATAGGAAAATGTGCCACTAGGACCATGACCAAATAAAATAGTATTAACGCCACAACTAGCCATGAAGCTTAATTGTTCTTTATCCCATGGTTTTCCTGCTTGATAAGGGTAAATGGCAAATTTTTCATATTTAGAATCACGAATGGCAGTATGTAAATCATAGTGATAGTTAGTTACTTGGTTCTTGCTGGTATTGCCACCGTTAAAGAAATCACTGACATAGTTTTCTAATTTTGCTGCACGGTACTTTTCATAACAAGGGGTTAACTCTTGGTGCTTTTTACAGAACAAGCGGTTTAAATTTTCAGTTTTAAAGCGCTTAGCAATATTCATTGCTACAGGGTTACCCATAATGAATAGGGTACGGTGCTTAACTTGGATTTTCTGCGCAATAATGTCACTAATCAACTGCTGTACAATTTCGATTGGTGCTGTTTCATTGCCATGAATACCCGATGAAATAACAATACTCTTACTTGGTGTTGCCCACTTTGTCGGCTCTACCAATAAAACACCGGTATCGAGTAAGCTAACTTTTGCTTGCTTGACGTTAAAACTTAATTGGTTTTCTATGCCAGTTTGGACAAAGCCTTGCTCAAACTGGCGTGTTAACGCGATAAAGTCACCTTGTGCAATAAATTGTTGATAAGCTTGGGTAAAGCTATCAGATGTAATATCTGTAAGGTTTGATGTTTCTGCTGTAAGAGTATTATTGTATTGCATTTAGAATTTCATACCTGGCGTTAAGGTTGCAGGTAGGCTTACCTTCTCTGCTTCAACTGAGGCAATTGGGTATGCACAATAATCCGCGGCATAAAATGCACTGGCTCTGTGGTTACCACTAGCACCGATGCCACCAAATGGTGCAGCGCTGCTTGCACCAGTAATTGGCTTGTTCCAGTTAACAATACCAGCACGAATACGAGTAAAGAAGTGATTATATGACTCTTCACTGTCAGACAGTAAGCCTGCTGATAAACCAAATCCGGTGTTATTTGCTTCATCAATGGCTTTATCAAAGTCGTTATAACGATACACTTTCACTAATGGACCAAAGTACTCTTCGTCAGGTACGTCAGCTGCAATGTCAGTTACATCAATGATACCAGGTGAAACAAAACCTGTACCTGCTTCTAAGTGCTTAAGTTCTATCATCGGTTTTGCACCTAAGGCAGTCAATTTTGCTTGTGCATCGACTAAACTTAACGCTGCTTTCTCTGAGATCATAGAACCCATAAATGGCTGTTCTTTATCATCGTAGTAACCAATTGTTAGGTTTTTAGTTACTTCGATAAGGCGGGCTAAAATAGCATCACCTTGTTCATTGGCTTCAATGAATAAACGACGTGCACAGGTACAACGTTGGCCAGTAGTGACAAAAGCAGATTGCACAATGTCATGTACAACGGCATCAATATCGCTGACATCTTTAATAACAAGTGGGTTATTCCCCCCCATTTCAAGCGCAAGAATTTTGCCCGGTTGCCCAGCAAATTGCTCATGCAATAAATGACCTGTAGTAGAGCTACCTGTGAAAAATAAGCCATCGATAAGTTTATGGCTGGCTAATGCTTTACCTGTGTCGACTTCACCTTGCACTAAGTTAATAACACCTTTAGGTAAACCTGCCTGCTCCCATAGTTTTAGCATTTCTTCTGCAACACGGGGAGTTAACTCACTTGGTTTAAACACAATAGTATTACCCGCTATTAAGGCAGGAACTATGTGGCCATTTGGTAAATGTCCTGGGAAGTTATAGGGACCAAAAATAGCCACAACACCATGAGGTTTGTGACGAATAAAGGCTTTTGCACCTGGCATTGGGTTTTCAACAGTTACAGTACGTTCTTGGTAAGCTTTCAGTGAAATCGCTACTTTAGCGACCATTGCGCCAGCTTCACCTGTAGTTTCCCATTTAGGCTTGCCTGTTTCTAAGGCAATAGTTGTTGCTAATGCATCTTTATTTTCAGCTAATAACTCAGCAAATTTAGTCACTACAGCAACTCGTGCTTCTAGGCTAATATTTGCCCAGCTTTCAAATGCTTTTCGAGCGCTTAATACAGCATCGTTTACTTGATCTGCACTGGCAGTTTTACCTTGCCAAATGACTTCATTACGAGCGGGGTTAGATGAACTAACATCATGACCTAAGCCTGCTTGCCATTGACCATTAATAAATTGAACTGGATTTGTGTGAGATATGGTATTTCCTTCTCATTGATAGTGGTGATAGAGAAATTCTGCTATCACCCTTAATAATTTGATGAGTGACTAGTGATAGTCACGCTAAATTTTTATGTTGCTGTGCTAAGACAAAGTGGCAGGAGTTAATTGGATATTATACGAACCCAATCACCGGCGCTTACCATCAAAGCATCGGCAACAGCTTGGCTAATCACAACTTGATTAGCGGTGTCACGTAGTGACAGTGGAGCTTGAGTGGCTCTGAAGCCTTCAACTTGACTATTACATATTATGTAATTATCAGTTGATTGCACTTCGTCAATAATCACTTGGCAACGCTTACTTTGGCTAACGGATCTAATATTATTAACATTAGATTCAACTGTTGGACCGGCATCAAAAATATCAACATAACCACGTCTAGCAAAACCTTCAGCTTCTAATAAGCGAAGTGCTGGAACTGTTTGTGGATGGACCTTATCAATAACGTCTTGTGCTTCTTTACTTAGTAAATTCACATAAATTGGATATTTAGGCATTAACTCAGCAATAAACTCTTTTTTACCTATTCCGGTTAAGTAATCGGCAGTAGGAAAGTCCATTGAGAAAAAGTGTTCTTCAAGCCAGTTCCAAAATGGAGAGCGGCCTTCATTGTCTGAAACGCCACGCATTTCAGCAATAATGGTGTCAGAAAAACGTTCTTTATGTTCCGCGATAAAAAGAAATCGGAAACGCGATAGAAAACGACCATTATTATTTTTGCGATGGCTGTCACTTAAATATAAGGTGCAAATTTCACTGGCACCTGTGTAATCATTACACAGTGATAAAGTTTCTACGGTATTGTAAATATTCAGTTCACGTGAGCTATGGACTACTTTGCCTAAGTGATAATGATAAAAAGCATCATCTAAACCAACAGCAGCTTCAATACCACTGGTACCAACAACTTTACCTGTTTCGGTATCTTCCATAACAAAAAGATAACCTTCGCTTCCCGCTTGGCTTACTTCTTTAGAAAAGGATTCTTCAGCAAGGTTAATGCGCTGTTGAAGTAATTGCTCATTTACTGGTAGTGAAGTAAACCCATGACCAGAATCTATTGCGATTTGGTGTAGGGCTTTCAAGTCACTTTTTTTAATAGGACGTACAATGATCATAAATGCTCTCGATGAAAAGAAGTGGAAACCTGCTCAAGCTCTAGAGAGGATGAACAGGTAACTATTAGCATTAACTCGATTAAACTAAGTTTGCGATTGCTTTTTCAAAGCGCGCTAAACCAAGAGTGATATCTTCATCAGAAATAACAAGCGATGGTGCAAAGCGAACAATACTTGCGCCTGCAACTAATACCATGACACCTTCGTCCATTGCCGCATTTAAGAAGTTTTTAGCTTGGCCTTGGTATTTTTCGTTTAATACCGCACCAATCAATAAACCTTTACCGCGGATTTCAGAGAAAACATTATATTTAGCGTTAATGCTATTTAAGCCTTCAACGTAAAGCTTAGCTTTAGTTTTTATACCTGCTAAAACTTCTGGTGTATTGACAGTATTTAATACGGCTTCTGCAACAGCACATGCTAGTGGATTACCACCATAAGTACTGCCGTGTGTACCAATTTTAAGATGCTTAGCAATCTCAGTAGTCGTAAGCATTGCGCCGATAGGGAAACCACCACCTAAACCTTTAGCTGAAGTTAAAATATCTGGAGTAACACCTAGGTCCATATAAGCGTACAATTCACCTAAACGGCCAACACCAGTTTGTACTTCATCAAAAATTAATAAGGCGTTGTGTTGATCACATAAAGTGCGAACACCTTTAATAAATTCATCTGTTGGTGAAACAATACCGCCTTCACCTTGCAATGGTTCAATCATCACAGCACATGTTTTATCTGAGATTAATGCTTTTAAACTATCAAGGTTATTATATTCTGCATGGTCGATATCACCTGGTTTTGGACCAAATCCATCAGAATAAGCAGCTTGACCGCCAACCGTTACAGTAAAGAAAGTACGGCCGTGGAAACCTTGTTTAAAAGCAATGATTTGTGATTTATCTTCGCCATGTACATCTAATGCCCAACGACGAGCTAACTTAAGTGCTGCCTCATTTGATTCAGCACCTGAATTACAAAAGTATACTTTTTCAGCAAAAGTATTATCAACTAACTTTTTTGCTAAACGTAAAGCTGGCTCATTTGTTTGAACATTAGATAAATGCCAGATTTTTTCGCCTTGCTCTTTTAATGCACCCACTAAAGCAGGATGACAGTGACCTAAAGCACTTACAGCAATTCCGCCTGCAAAATCTATATATTCTTTGTCTTGCTGATCCCACACTCGAGAGCCTTGACCGCGAACAGGAATAACCGCTGAAGGTGCGTAGTTTGGCACCATTACATCATCAAATAAGCCGCGTTCAACCGAAAAATGTTCTGACATTTTTTAAATCCTCATTAATTAGTGGGTAATTTTTTTAATAGCTTACTGCATAATCTTGATAAAACTTAATGAATATCTAATTATTGTAAAAAATAAATACAGTGCGTTAAAAAATAGAGGAATAGTATGACAGGAAATAGTCGACTTGTCTTGCTCTGCTAGCCTGTAGCCCAGAAGAAACAAAGGCTTAGCTAACTTTATTCAAAAAAGGTGAATATTTATTGTCTCAGATTATTTTGTAGAGATATAAAGATAAGTGAGTGAGTAGGCGCTTGATTGATGTCAGCCATCAGCGCTATTTTTTAATAAATAATCAGAAAAAAATCATGAAAAAAAGTGAATTTTGTGGCAATTGAACTAAAAAATAGAAGAAAAGACGCTTTTAAGGCTGTTTTTTGTCTTAATTGAAGTTCAACTTGATGTGATCGATATCGCTTTTTTTCAATAAAGCTATCTCAGTGGGTGTTAAATTTACGGTATTAAGTAATTTTTTACTTTCTTCAGCGTCAATAAGTTCTTCTTTTGCCAAAGCACGAAAAGCAATATAAGCTTTAGCTTTAGCAACAAGCTGCGCAATAGGGTGCATTTTTTCAACACTATCTGCATAAGCTAAATCAAAAATTGGCTCGGTTATTGGTAGGCGTTTAAAATGCATTTTTTCAATTAAATCAGCAGAGAGTTGCGAACTTCGCATAACGAGTTGCTCTAGGAGCAGTTCTTCACTGGTCTCTATTTTTGATAATACATTATGTAAACGTTTATCTTTTTGCTCAAATGCTTTGCGTAATTCTTTTTTATGCATTTCACTAAACTTAGTTAAATAGCATCGAGTTACGGCAAGTCTACCAATATTTGACAGCATACCTGTTGTAAAAGCAGTAAACTCATCAAGTCCTTGTTCTTTGGCTAATACGCTCGACGCTAGTGCAATGGATAAGCTATCGTTCCAAAGCTTGCGTTTCATTAAGCCATAAGGAGCAGTGCTTGTTGGTAACCAATGTTTCAAAGTAAATGTTGGCATGACTAATTTTAAATTATCTAAGCCAATGTAACTTAATGCTAGCTTGGCATCAGTAACTTGTACGTCAGCACGTTTTCTATATTGTGGTTTATTTACTAAGCTAATTAAATCAATGGTTAACCAGGGTAAAGAGGCAGCAAGATCTTTGATTTGGTTTACCGATGCGGCGCGAGCAGATAAAATATCAAGGATAGCAGGGCAGGCATCTTCAATGCCTAAGACGTAATGGTATAGGTGCTCTTTATTATCAAAGTCACTATTAATTTCAGTACCAAGCCGATTGAAGAAGTTCTGTTTAGTTTGTTTTCTAAAATGCTCTTCACCATGTTCGGCAATAATTTTCTCTTGTTGGGCTTGCACTTCAACAGATAACAATTCTCGGCGACGGTTTTCTTGCTCGCTACCTTGATGGTCAACCATAGAAACTTTACCACTTTGCTTTTCCGCAAAATCTTTACAGATAGATAGGCTGATAGCGCGTTGATAGATTGTGGCGACTGTCTGATTGTTTTCAAAAATTTGCATAAAGGTTTTATTGCTACCTAGAAAATAAAATTGAGCATTGTATGCGTTAAGTCTAGTGTTCTAATTACTACAAGGCAGTAAAACACTACTTTATATGGCTTTACTCTAAAAAGCTCTTGTTATTAGTTTATCGGATGATTTTTAAATTGCTTGATAAAATTCTTTAATAAACATTGTCCTTGCTCGGTAAGTATGGATTCAGGATGAAACTGTACGCTGCTTATCGCTAAGGTTTCATGTTCTAGTGCCATAACTTCATCTACTTCACCTTGTTCGTTATGACTCCAAGCTGTCATGATCAATTCTGCTGGCAATGATTGCTTGTTAACAATTAGTGAGTGATAACGGGTTACTTGTAATGGATGATTTAATTCAGCAAATAAACCTTGCTGATTATGTGATATTTTAGACGTTTTGCCATGCATTACCTTTTTGGCCTTTTCGACAGTTGCGCCAAAATGTTGTGCAATGCATTGGTGGCCTAAACACACGCCTAATATAGGTATTTTACCGGCAAACTCTTTGACAACGCTAAGGGATATACCTGCCGAATCTGGGTCACAAGGACCAGGAGATATAACAATATATTGAGGCTTTAATTGCTCAATTTCTTTGAGGCTAACTTCATTATTTCTATAGACCACAACCTCTTGACCTAGCGCTTGAAAATAATGCACTAAATTAAAAGTAAAGGAGTCGTAATTGTCGATCATTAATAACAAAAAAAGTCGCCTAACAGCTAGTGAAATTCGCGGCTATTCTAATGCTTTTATTGGAATGGGGCAATGCAATGAGGGGAGAAAAAATAATATAGCTAAGCCACTTGAAAGCGCGTGTTTCAGCTCGGTTAAAGAATTCAAGATAGAGGTGTTTCTAATTCCAGCGGTAACCTGCATATTCCGTTGCTTTGAGTAGAAGCTAGCAAGTTGCTAGCTTCTTATTTTATAGCTTTTAGGTTTCTTAGAACTTAGCCGTCATTTGAACCCAAAGTTTATTGGTATCAGTTTGCGCTGTGCCTGCATCACCTTCACTGTAGTTAGCAGCTTTAACTAAAACACCGTAGTTTTTGTTAAATTGGTAAGTGGCAACTAAATCAATCTCATTACCAAAGTCAATGCTACCTTCATCAGATGAGAAGTCATGGTAAGTTGCTGCCCATTTAACGCCTGAAACTTTACCTTTAGCAGTTAAATAAACGTCTTGTAGACCTTCTTTTGGTGTGCCTAAAAATTTATCAGCCCAACCGTTGAATTTATGTTTAGTTGCTAATGGTGTATTGAACGCTACTTTACCGTCATCACTACCTAATAACTCATAACCACCGATAACAGTCACTTGACCAAAGTTATAACCAGCTTCAGCATTGATATACATAGCTGAGTAATTCATTGGGTTATCGCCATTGTCGCTTTGACTTGCAAGACTCGCGTTTACTAAGAACTTGCCAAACTTACCATTATACAAAGCACCTACTGTGCTGCTAGAGTTTTTATCGTTTGCAGCCGCTTCATAGTCTAAAAGGTAAGCAAAACCCGCTAGTTTATGGTTTTTGTTAATCTTATATTTTGCATTAACTAAATTGAATTCACCTTTTACATCGGCAGAAGTAATGCTGTTGATGTTATGGATGTAGCTATAATCAACAGAGAAAGCACCTGCTGCGTATTGTGCGCGAACTCCATCATAAGTTTGCTCGTTTTGTCTCCAACCTACACCACCAACAAAGCGTTGATTGTTATGTAAAACACGTTGACGACCAACTACGGCACTAAAACCACTATTGGCGTATTTGATGAATGCTTGGTTTACGTCAGTCCCCTGCGGGTCTGCAACTACTGGGTATTCAGAAGCTTCACCTGGCACAGCATAGTCATCAACTAGGGCATCGACTTTATCAACTTCTAAACCAAGCGAGAAGTTGCTGTAACTGCCAGTATTAACTGTGATACGACTTTTTAGTGTTAACGCTGAAGCATCTTTTGCTTTACCATCTTGATCTACGCCTTCGTAACGAGCACGTAAGTTAACTTTAACTGTGCTATCGCTAAGTGCTTCGGTAATACTCTTACCATGTGCTGTTTCACCTGCAAAGGCGGTAGGAGCTGCTAAAATTGCTGCGCTGATCAATGATAAGGTAAACTTATTTACTACTTTTTTCATAATAATATCCTAATTTCATGTTTTTAAGATGGTACGTTAACTTTATTATTATTGTTATAGGTAACTGATGAGGGGAGTTTTGCACTGCATCAGAATGAATAGTTTGATTTAAATCAAGTTGTTAATATATGTATTTTAATAGGTTTACTAACTTGATTTAAATCAAGCTTAGCTTCAACTTAAGAACTGATTCCTATTGTTGGTACTCTTCTCGCTTAAAGATTTGTTTTAAAGAAAACTGTATTTAAGAAAGTATTACCTAGTTTAGTTATGCTTAAGATAAAATAGCAAGCATCATGCCATGACTTATTACGCAGAAAATATCCTAAGTTCTTAAGGTAGTTAGGTCGAATTTATTAAGGTAAAAAAATGAAAAGAGTTGTTTTATATACCATGGAAAAGTGTCCTCATTGCCAAACAGCAAAACGTTATCTTGAACAACAAGGTATTGCTTTTAGGTTGTGTAATGTTAAAACAGCAAAAGGTCGGAAAGAGTTTGCGGCAACGCGTTTACGTGGTGTACCTGTGCTAAAGGTAGGTGATCAGTTGCTTAACGGGTTTTCAGTCAAAGCATTTACCGAACTGTATAATAGCTAATAGCAAAAATATGTCTCATCACATCACAATCTTTTAGACTGATGACTTGATTGATTTTCTTTACCCACTAGTAAACAGGGTTTAGAGCATAACTTAATACGACTGAGTTAATTCCCTCTTCTTTATCCTTTACTCTCTACCTCACATTGCACCAGATAATATCAGTGGGGTAATTTCCTGCACGTTCTTGGTGCGAATACATTAAGGTAAATATACATGCTTATGCTAAATAATTGATTTAAAATGATTATTTATTTTGGCATGTGAATTGTATTGTCTAGTTATCAGATATATAAAATACGATAACTAGAGGTTAACCATGAAATTAATTAGCGCAATCATAAAACCATTTAAATTAGATGATGTGAGAGAGGCTATTTCTGAAGTAGGCGTTGAAGGCATTACAGTGAGTGAAGTTAAAGGGTTTGGCCGTCAAAAAGGACATACCGAATTATATCGTGGCGCTGAATATCAAGTTGATTTCTTACCTAAAGTGAAAATAGAAATCGTGTTGGCCGATGAGCAAGTTGATGCGTGTATTGAAACCATTACTAAAGCTGCACATACTGGTCGTATTGGTGATGGTAAAGTGTTTATCTCACCGGTTGAGCGAGTTGTTCGAATTCGGACCGGCGAAGAAGGCGAATCAGCGGTATAGCGTTAAATAAAGAGCCCAGATGTGATTGCATCTGGGCTTTATTATTATTTCACTGTTGTATGGTGGACTTCAGCTACACCTGGATGGCCCGGATAATTTAATTGTAATACTCTGAGTGCATCTTCCGATAACTCATGGAGTTCAAGCACTTTATAGGCCTTAGCCATCATCAATAAAGCTTCAGGCATTGCCGGTGTGCGGGGATAATTCTCAACCACATATTTTCCACGATTAGCGGCGGCTACATAAGCGCCACGACGCATATAGTAATGAGCAACATTCACTTCGTGTTGTGCTAGGCGATTACGCAAGTAAACTATCCGCTGAGCGGCATCCTCACTGTAGCTGCTTTTAGGGTAACGGTTAACAAGCGTTGTGAAGTCTCTAAGGGCGTAACGAGCAGAACCGGGATCACGTTGTGATTCATCACGTGGAATATATTTTTCGACCAGCCCTATATCTTTATTGAAGTTAATTAAGCCCCGTAAGTAGATGGCGTAATCCATATTCGGATTAAGTGGGTACACACGCATAAACCGGTCAATGGTCGCTAATGCACTCTCTGGTTCATCATCTTTATAATGGGCGTATGCTGATTCCAGTAAAGCTTGTTGCGCATAATCACCAAAGGGGAAGCGAGCTTCTAATTGAGCATAAAATTGTAAAGCGGTATTGTAATCTTCAGCGACCAACGCTGCTTTAGCTTCAGAGTAGATGCGTTCTACCGTCCAAGATGATTCTGCGACTACTTCTTCAGTTTCGAAATAAGAGCAGCCGGACAGAACAGAAAGACTAAAAATTAAAGGTAAGTAATATTTTTTCATGGGGAGTAGGTTACCTAGCTGTTGCTTGTTGGTAAAGGCAGATTTCAGTTTTCCCTGATTTGAGGCCATGTAGATGCATCAAGAATCCATGTACAATGCTGTTTATATAGTTAATTTAGGGCAGAATTAATACATGTTTCGTTTTGTTTATCTCATTGTTGCAACGTTGATTACACCTTCATTATTCGCCACAACATTTGATCTGGCCGATGAAACTACTAGGATAGTTGGTCATAACATAATCGTTTATAGCCATGAGGAAGATACCTTGTTGGATATCGCTCGCCGCTTTGATTTAGGCTATGGTGAAATTGTTAATGCGAACCCAAACTTAGATCCATGGTTACCCGGTGAAGGGAAGAAGGTATTAGTGCCTAACCGGTTTATCCTGCCAGATACGGCGAAGAAAGGCATCGTTATTAATTTAGCAGAAATGCGCTTGTATTATTATCCGGTACGAAAAAAGGGTCAGCCTCAGCAAGTTATTACCCATCCTCTTGGCGTAGGCCGTGAGGGCTGGACGACACCCTTGGGTAAAACTCGGATTATTCAGAAAAAGAAAGATCCTACTTGGACGCCGCCAGCATCAATCCATGCAGAGCATATAGAAAAGGGTGATCCCTTACCTAAAGTAGTGCCTGCAGGACCTGATAATCCTCTCGGTGCTTATGCAATGCGTTTAGCTATGCCTGGTTATTTACTTCATGGCACCAATAGACCTTATGGCGTAGGTTTAAGGGTCAGTCACGGTTGTATTCGACTATTTCCAGAAGATATTGAGCACCTATTCGGCATTGTACCGGTGAATACGCCTGTTGAGATTTTGTATCAACCTTATAAAGCAGCATTACATGAAAATATACTTTATATAGAAGCGCATGAAATACAGAATGATATTGATAGTCGTGAAGGTAATAATATGACACCAATGGTTGCGGCAATTTTAGACGCTCAGGATCAGATGCTATCTGATGATGATTGGCCCTTTGCTGAAGACGTAGTCCGTAAACATCACGGTATAGTGACAAAAATAAATCAACAAGAGGGCGATTTTGTCGAAGATGTCTGGTTTGTTCATGGTGGCGTCAACCAAGAGGCAAAAAGCAAAATGACACAGGCGCTAACCACCTTAAATTCTGGCGATTATTTCTGGCCAATACAGGGCGGAGCTATAGGTGAAGTATTAGTTGGTCCATTTGATGACGAACATCAGGCGGAGCAGATGGCACGAGAAGTAAATAGATTAACCGATATGCCGGTATGGACAGTGAAAGTATCCAGTGATGCTTTATGACTTATATATTACAGGCATAAAAAAGCCGGGACTATAATCCCGGCTTTTTTATGGATGAAGGTTTTACTTGCTCATCGCTTTTTCGAACATGCGGTCGATTTTTGCGCAGCATTCATCAACTGAACTTTGTGCACTAGTGGCTGCATCTTGAGCTGCGCGAGCAGCCGTTTCAGCATCATTTGCTGTACGTGTTGCTGTATCAGCAGAGCTTTGAGCGCTACGAGCAGCTGATAATGCAGCATCTGCTGAAGATTGTGCCGCTTCAACTGATGCCTTAAGCGCATCCATTTCTGTAGTGTTAGCACAAGCTGTTAATAAGACTAAAGGCAAAATAACAGCGCCTAGTTTCGTTAATGATTTCATCAAATTCTCCTGAGTGATAAATATAAATTTTAGCGGATCCACTACATTGCTAAAGGCAATATACAGGGTGAGGCTATCAGGAAATAATTACGCTGTCCAACCTTGAAAAACATGAACTGCTAAATAGTGCAATTAGTTGTTATAATTATCCGATTAAATCGCCGTGATGATGAAATCGTCACCAAATTAATGGTAGAAACAAAACTGTTTTTACTTGCTCTGGAAAAATTTGTCTATGCACCCATTGCTGAATATTGCCATTCGGGCAGCCCGTAGCGCGGGCAACGTTATTATTCGTTCTATACAACATGTTGAACATTTAGATGTAACAACAAAGGGACGCAATGATTTTGTTTCTGATGTTGACCGTTTAGCAGAGCGCGAAATTATTAGCGCTATTACTAAAGCTTATCCTGACCATGCAATTATGGCGGAAGAATCCGGTAATAGTGGTGATAGTGATACGGTATGGATCATCGATCCACTTGATGGCACGACTAACTTTTTGCATGGATTCCCTCACTATTGTGTCTCAATTGCCGTTATGGTTCGCGGTAAAATAGAACATGGCGTTGTTTATGACCCTTTGCGCGAGGAACTTTTCACCGCTAGTCGTGGTGATGGTGCGCAATTAAATGATCGTCGTTTACGAGTGGCTAAACGTAAAGAGTTGGCTAATGCTTTGTTAGCAACAGGCTTCCCGTTTAAAAACCCACAACACTTACCCGCTTTTTTAGCGACCTTTACTAGTTTGTTTACCCAAGTTGCTGATGTGCGTCGTACAGGTTCTGCTGCTTTAGACTTGGCTTATGTAGCTGCGGGGCGATTAGATGGGTATTGGGAAATCGGCTTGGAAAAATGGGATCTTGCTGCAGGTGCCTTATTGATTGAAGAAGCGGGTGGTGTGATCAGCGATTTTGTTGGTGGTGATAATTACATTAATAGCGGTAATGTCGTGGTCGGTAACCTACACGTGCAGAAACAGATGCTTGACGGCATCACGCCTCATCTGACAGACGAGTTAAAAAAATAGCGCCGTAATGGCATCTTTTCGGAATGTGTATATCGATTTACACATGAGCAGAAACACAAAAAAGAAAGTGAAAAATGACTAGAGAAATCAGTAAATTACGAAATATCGCCATTATTGCCCATGTCGATCATGGCAAGACTACATTGGTTGATCAATTATTACGTCAATCCGGCACATTCAGTGAGCATGAAGAGCTGCAAGAACGTGTAATGGATTCTAATGATCTTGAAAAAGAACGTGGTATTACGATCCTGTCCAAAAATACGGCAGTAAGATGGAATGATTACCATATCAATATCGTTGATACCCCAGGTCATGCCGATTTTGGTGGTGAGGTTGAACGTGTTTTATCTATGGTCGATTCAGTACTGTTATTAGTGGATTCATCTGAAGGTCCTATGCCGCAAACACGTTTTGTAACACAAAAAGCATTAGCTTTAGGTTTAAAGCCAATCGTTGTTATCAATAAAATTGATAAACCAAGCGCACGTCCAGGTTGGGTGCTTGATCAAACATTTGATTTATTCGCAAATCTTGATGCAACCGATGAGCAGTTAGACTTCGATGTTATATATGCATCAGGTTTAAATGGTTTCGCTGGCTTGGAAGATGATGTACGTTCGGGTGATATGACACCATTATTCCAAATGGTGGTAGATAAAGTAAATGCGCCAGATGTTGATACGAAAGGTCCTTTTCGTATGCAAGTATCTTCATTAGATTACAACAGCTATGTTGGTGTTATTGGTGTCGGCCGTATTGAACGCGGTACAGTAAAAACCAATACGCCTGTAACAGTGGTTGATACTGAAGGTAAAACGCGTAACGGTCGTGTATTGACTGTAATGGGCTTTATGGGCTTGCAACGTGAAGAAGTCGCAGAAGCTCAAGCCGGTGACATTATTGCCTTTACTGGCCTAGACCCACTCAATATCTCTGATACATTATGTGATCCGACAGCTGTAGAAGCTTTGCCGCCATTGTCTGTAGATGAACCGACAGTGACCATGACTTTCCAAGTTAATAACTCACCGATGGCGGGTCAAGAAGGTAAGTTTGTTACAACACGTCAAATCAAAGAACGTCTTGACCGTGAATTGATTCATAACGTGGCATTAAAAGTTGAGCAATTGGTTACTGATCCAGATAAATTTAAAGTATCAGGTCGTGGTGAATTACATTTATCAGTATTGATTGAAAATATGCGCCGTGAAGGCTTCGAGATGGGTGTTTCTCGTCCGGAAGTTATCATACGTGAAGTTGATGGCGTAAAAGAAGAACCTTATGAAGCAGTAACCGCTGATGTAGAAGATACTCATCAAGGTACTATTATGGAAAAATTAGGCGAACGTGGTGCCCAATTATCCGATATGGTTCCAGATGGTAAAGGTCGTGTCCGTCTCGATTTCATTATTCCATCACGTGGTTTGATTGGCTTCCGTACTGAGTTCTTAACTGCTACTCAAGGTACAGGTTTGATCTTTAGTGTGTTTGATCATTATGCACCGGTTAAAGTGGGTGACTTTGGTAAACGTAATAATGGTGTATTGATTGCTAATGGTCTTGGTAAAGCGGTTGCTTTCTCAATTTTCAATTTACAAGAACGTGGTCGTATGTTTATCGGGCATAATGATGATGTCTATGAAGGTATGGTCATTGGTATTCACTCACGTGATAATGACTTAGTTGTTAACCCACTAAAAGGTAAGCAATTAACTAACGTACGTGCATCAGGTACAGATGAAGCGATTAACTTAACGCCACCAATTAGAATGAGTTTAGAGCAGGCGCTTGAGTTTATTGGTGAAGATGAATTATTAGAAGTGACACCAACATCATTACGTGTGCGTAAAAAGTTCTTACTGGAGCATGAGCGTAAACGTGCTTCTCGTGGCTAATGGCCAAACATGAAATAATAGAAAAAGGGTATCCTGTTCAGGGTACCTTTTTTTTTGAGGTTTAATATGCGAATTTTAGTTTTGATAGCCATTGGATTGTTGCTATATATCATCATCAGCAATTTGTTACGGAAAAACAGAAGCTCACCTAATGTGGTGACGGAAAAAATGGTCAAATGTGGCCATTGTGGAATACATATTCCGAAAAAAGAAGCGGTTCATGCGGGAGATGATTTTTATTGTTCGCAAGCGCACCTTGATGACCATCGACAAGTGAATTAATACCGTTGTTACAGTTTGAGATAGATCAGGTTACTGATTCAACTTCATGGCGAGCGTTAAGGCTATTTTCTGGCTATCGCTTATTTTTAGCAGCCATGCTGTTTTTTGTCTTTTATCTCAAGTTACCACCCGAGTTTTTGGGGGAAAGCGCTCCAGTTCTATATAGCGTTTTTAGTCAATTCTATTTATTGACTGCCGTGGTGTTAATGGTATTTACCAGTAAACACTGGGGCCTGTTTCAGTCTCAAACTAAGATTCAACTGGTCCTTGATATCCTCGTCATTACCATGCTTATTCATGCCAGTGGCGGTTTGAAAACAGGTCTAGGATCATTGCTGTTAGTGGTTGTGGTTGCGGGTGGGGCATTGATTCCTGGTCGGATTTCGGTATTCATTGCTGCCGTTGCAACCTTATCTGTATTGCTAGAAGCCGGCTATTCGCAAATAGCCGGTGATGGCGTGACCAAATATAGTCAGGCGGGCTTATTAGGCGCCACCTTTTTTGCAACGGCACTATTGGCACAGTCCTTAGCTAAAAAAATGCAAAAATCACAAATTTTGGCTGAACAACGTGCTCAGGATGTGACTAAATTAGCCGCCTTAAATGAACGTATTATCAGTCGCATGCAAACGGGACTATTGGTAATTGATTTTGAAGGTAAGGTAACACGATGTAATAAATCAGCACGATCATTATTGGCTATCAGCAAGCCAGGTAAACCTTACCAGCTAAAACACTATGTACCGCAATTAGCTGAGCAAATATGGGCGTGGAAACATCATAATGCAACCACTTTTGTGCCTTTTCAGGCTCGAGCAGATCTGCCAGAAGTATTGGCACGTGCGAGTGAGTTAGATGGCGGTGAAATTCTGATTTATATTGATAATACATCAGCAATGGCCCAACAAGTTCAGCAATTAAAATTAGCTTCGCTAGGTCGTTTAACGGCCAGTATTGCCCATGAAGTTAGAAATCCATTAGGGGCTATTAGTCATGCGGGAGAATTATTAGCCGAGGCTTATGCCGATGATGTGAAGATTACTAAGCTGACAGATATTATCCAACGCCATAGTGCCAAGGTGAATGGTATTATTGAAACGATATTAGATATGAGTCGCCGTAACACGGTTGAACCAACGGTGGTTGTTTTAGCGCCCTGGTTAGAAAAATTTATTAATGAGTTTTGTGAGATCAAACATATTCCAATAGGGGCAATTGAATTAATCGCTACGGCTCCATTGGCAAAAGCGTATATGGACGCGGAGCAATTACACCAAGTGATGTGTAATTTGATGGAAAATGCATGGCATTATTCCGATAAAAATGCGACTACACAGCTTATACAAGTGATTCTAGCTAGTAATGAGAATGAAATATCTATTGATATCAGTGACAATGGTGAAGGTATTACCGAGGCTGTACAACAACATTTATTTGAACCATTTCATTCTCAACGTACTGGTGGAACTGGATTGGGATTATATTTGGCACGTGTATTATGCCAAGCAAATGGAGCTAGGTTGAATTATTTACCCGATGAAAAGGAACGCTGTTGTTTCCGTATTAATGTCCCGCTTGATTGGCAAGAGAGTGTGCAATGAATCCACAAGCCTTAGTGATTGATGATGAACCCGATATCCTTGAGTTATTGACGATGACCTTGTCCGGTATGTCGATCGATTGTGTGACAGCAGAGACGTTAGCTCAGGCTGAGCAAGCGATGAAGCAGCATAAATTTGATTTGTGTTTGACCGATATGCGATTACCCGATGGCAATGGCTTGGATTTTGTGAAAAGTTTGCAACAACACCATCCTGAGTTACCTGTTGCAGTGATTACTGCTCATGGCAATATTGATATAGCGGTGCAGGCATTAAAATTAGGCGCTTTCGATTTTGTCTCGAAACCGGTTAAGTTACGAGTATTAAGAGATTTAGTCACAACTGCAATGAAATTATCGCCGGCAACCACTGCAACTAAAGAACGTCGTTCTCGCGATCGTTTATTAGGCGAAACGGATGTTATTAAGTCGTTACGTGGCAAAATTTCAAAGTTAGCTCGTAGTCAGGCACCGGTGTATATCAGTGGGGAATCAGGCACGGGTAAGGAGCTGGTCGCAAGGCTAATTCATGAGTTAGGTGCGCGTGGAGATAAACCGTTTATTGCAGTTAACTGTGGCGCTATTCCAACGGAATTAGTCGAAAGTGAATTCTTTGGTCATAAAAAGGGTTCTTTTACTGGTGCGATCGCAGATAAAGAGGGCTTATTTCAGGCTGCGCATGGTGGTACTTTGTTTTTAGATGAAGTTGCTGATTTGCCATTGATGATGCAAGTGAAGCTATTACGTGCTATTCAGGAAAAAGCAGTTCGACCAGTCGGTGGTCAAGAGGAATTAAACGTTGATGTCCGCATTTTATCGGCTACACACAAAAATCTAGCTGCATGTGTTACTTCGGGCACATTTCGAGAAGATTTGTTTTACCGCTTGAATGTAATTGAATTATTGGTGCCGCCATTACGAGATCGACAAGCTGATATTCCATTGCTTGCAGAGTATATTTTGCAGCAGATAGCGGAAAAAAATGGAGTGGTGAATCCAACATTTACACCTGCCGCATTAGCCGAGCTTAAACGTTATTCTTTTCCAGGCAATGTACGTGAATTAGAAAACATACTTGAGCGGGCGTTAACGTGGGTTGAAGGTGATATGATTTCAGAGGATGATTTGATGCTGCCTGAAGTTGAAATAAAAGCTTTGCATGTGATTGAAACACAGTTAAATTCAAACTTATCAGCAGACAATGATCTTGAAAGTCAGTTAGAAGAGCAAGAGCGCCAACTGATCACGCAGGCATTAGAGGCAACTCGTTGGAATAAGACTGCGGCGGCAAAAAAATTAGGTATTACCTTTCGGGCATTACGATATAAGCTCAAAAAATTGAACGTGGAATAATAGATTAGGGATGAAACTATGACAACATCATCATCAACACACCCAGACTTAGATTGGAGTCAGGTACGTGAAACTGTGCGTATGTTGAACTTGGCTGTAGCGCAAACGGAAATGTCGATGAAAGAAGGCGATGAGTCAGTAGATACCTTGACTGATGCGTTTACTACGATGGTTGCCAGAGTTCAGGTTATTGAGAAAATGGTTAAGTCGGATAATGATATTGATAAAGAACAAATTATTGAGCAATGTGAGGCGGTAACAGATGAAATGCAGCATGTTATTCATGCTTTTCAGTTTTACGATAAACTCACTCAGCGTTTGAGTCATGTATCTCATTCTCTCGATGCTTTAGGAAACCTAGTATCAGATTCCTCAAGGCTGTATAACCCGATAGAGTGGTCTTTATTACAAGAAAAAATTATTTCTAAGTATTCGATGCCAGCGGAACACCACATGTTTGAATTAGTGATGCAGGGCAAGTCAGTCGATGAAATCCTCAAACACGCCCCAGATTCAGTTAAAAATAACAATGATGATATTGAATTGTTTTAGTCTGGTGCCAGTGCTTGAAGATCATTAACTACTACTGAGTTATCGATAAACATAGCTTTATCTTTTTCTGTTAATTTTAAGCTTAATAACAGTCTTATGTTGTCCATCGAACTAAATTGAGCGCTCACCACATGGCCTAGAATGCTGCCATCTCGGTCTGTGAACTCCTGTCCTGGCTCGGGTAGCTTATCGCTGACACAGTTCGCCGAAAACAGTCTTCTACTAGGTTTGCCAAGATAATGTAGTCGAGCAACTATTTCTTGGCCTGGATAACACCCTTTATTAAAACTTACGCCACCGATAAGCTCGAAGTTTAGTTGTTGGGGCGTGAACTTTTCTTTTGTGTCGGGTAATACCGTCGCTAGGCCCATATCAATATCAAATAACTGCCACGAGGATTCCTCTGCTAGCAGCCAGTGTTGTTCCACTAACTCTTGGCAAAGAGCATCTACGTCGGCCGTTTGGCCAAGACATAAGTAGCGGTTTGTTGAGCTAGGAAGTTTAATAAATAGTTTATTATCCTGCTCAGTTGCGTAATAGTTTTTATCAGGAAGCTTTATATTATGGTTAGTTGCATCAACACTTTGAGCTAAACCGATTAGAGATAAATCTTCACTGATATCCGAGATGGTTACCTTGGAGCGTAATACATACATGGATAGACGCTGTTGTAGGCCTGCACACATATTTTGTGGTACTACGATCTGGAAACAATCAGCACGGCGGATAAGGAGAAATATGGCTAATAGGCGGCCTTTGACATTACAAAATCCGTTAAGCTGACTTTGATTAACTGTTAAAGCAGCAACATCATTGGTCAGAAGGTTTTGTAAAAAAGCAGCCGCATCGTCACCTTGTACTTGTAATACACCTAATTGTGATAACGGCATAAGGTAGTTACCGTCGTCAAAGTCAGGGTATTGGGTGACAGAATGTTGTTCGAGTAGGGATTGCCAAAAGTCAGTCATAATTTTATCAGAGTGGTAGTAAGTGGGATTATTATACCCAAGTAATTTTGGTCTATGTCGTTATTAGATTATGCTCAGCAATGGAGTGGTTATGGAAAACGGAATGGTATTTCGCATGGAAATAGGGCGATCAAGATGGCTTTTTTGTTATTTTATCGTCATTCACGCCGTTATGATGCTGACTATTTTCAGTTTGCCGATAGGCATAGACTGGTCCGCCACAGCTATAGGAGCTCTAAGTCTAAGCTTCGTTTGTACCAGTCGTCGACATCAGTGGTTGAGAGGTACTTTAATTAAGACACAAATTTTACGTGATGAAAGTGGCTTGTGGCATCTCGATGCTGCGAAAGGCAAAAAACAATCAGCCTTAACAATTGATGCCAGTTTTGTAACTACCCACTTAGTCATTATTTATCTAAAAAATGATAGTCGTTGGCGACGATTATCGATCACTATTTTTGCTGATGCAGTTGATAAAGATTTATTTCGGCAGTTACGTGTGTACTTAAGAGATCCTAAGGTTTTCCAATAATAACGGTGTCTTGAGGAGGCTTGATGGTATCAGTATTAGGGTAATCTAAGGTGTAATGTAGGCCACGACTTTCCTTACGTTGTAAGGCTGAGGTGATAATAAGCTCTGCGATATCAGCAAGGTTTCGTAGCTCGAGTAAGTCTTGTGTAATGTGATATTGGCTATAATAATCTTTAATTTCCTGTTGAAGTAAACTTAGCCGTTGACGCGCGCGAAGTAATCGTTCATTTGAACGTACAATACCGACATAATCCCACATAAATCGGCGTAACTCATCCCAGTTATGACTAATGGATATTGCTTCTCTAGCGCGTTCCACTAGACTTGCATCCCACTCTGGAATATCGGCCTCAGCCGAGCTTAGTGGTAATTGTTTTTTTATGCTGTCAGCAGCAGAACGGGCAAAAACCAAACATTCCAACAATGAGTTACTGGCCATTCTATTGGCTCCATGAAGCCCTGTATGTGCAGTTTCTCCAATAGCATATAAACCTGCAATATCGGTTTGGCCTTCTATATCAGTAATAAGACCCCCACAGGTATAGTGTGCAGCGGGTACCACAGGAATCGCTTCACGTGTCATATCAATGCCAAATTGAAGGCAGCGTTGATGGATCGTGGGAAAGTGTTCTTCAATGAATTCTTTGGATTGATGGCTGATATCAAGGTAAACACAGTCATCACCAAGGCGTTTCATTTCATGATCGATGGCACGAGCCACGATATCTCGGGGTGCTAATTCAGCTTGAGAGTGATATTTTTCCATGAATGGAGTGCCATCAGCTAATACGAGTTTTGCCCCCTCTCCACGTAATGCTTCACTAATCAAAAATGATTTTGCTTTTGGATGAAACAAACAGGTGGGATGGAATTGAACAAATTCCATATTGGCAACATGGCAGCCCGCACGCCAACCCATGGCAATGCCATCGCCAGTGGAGACATCCGGATTACTGGTATATAGGTACACTTTGCCCGCGCCACCGGTTGCCAATACCGTAATCGGCGCGGTAAATGTTTTGGTGGTATTTGTTTTAATATCTAGGGCATAACAGCCGAGGCAGCGGTTATCCATGTCATTAAGCTGTTTCTGACTGGTAATAAGATCGATGCCGATATGAAAGGGAAATAAAGAAATATTGTTGTGCGCTTTTGCTTTATCTAACAGTGTTGTTTCGACTTCACGTCCGGTGGAATCAGCGGCGTGTATGATACGCCGATGACTATGACCGCCTTCCTGAGTAAGGTGATAACGCTCAGATGATGTGCCATCTTTGGTAAACGATACGCCCTGTTCGATCAACCACTCAATGGTACTTCGTGCCTGCTCAACCGTATAACGAACCGTTTCTTCC